>JGI20214J51650_10000218_pt1 | contig 36342 bp, 31 predicted proteins | sample WetSurMetagenome_FD_51650 | JGI IMG/M metagenome (IMG submission 51650)
GATTCAAATTCAAGATCACCCCTGACATGACTGAGGTAATATCTATCATCAATTTTCCGGTAACTCACAGAATATCTGACCGAAACAGGCCAGGTAGTAAAATCCCTTGACGGACTCGAAATAAAGGTCCCTCTCATCTTTTTCAGATAAGCGGGATCTATTTCAAAATCAGCCTTAAGCAGGGCATAATCGGTAGTATTAATAAACACCGATCCTCTGAACATAGGCATCTCGGCACCCTCTTTCTGGCCAAATTCAATTTCAAATGCCGATTCTTCATTAAAAGAGACGATATCCGTAAGCCTGTAGCTGTAATCAGCCATATCCTCACCGTTAATAAAGTCGAAGGTGTTTTTTATGCCGTCAAGCTGAAGGCATGTGCTCAGGCCAGCTTTCAGCCTGACTGTGATTGAATCGCTGACTGTAATATTTTCAATTTTCCTGCTCTTCATTATTTTAATCTGGTCATTAAGAAGGGTTCCCGTATAAGAGCTTTTATAAATCTGAATGATTGCTTCGGAGTAGGTCTGAAGCTCTTTTTTTCGGAGAACCCCCTCCCTGTAAAAAGCAGTCATCCGGGCAGGTGTCCTTCCATAATTTTCACCTATTCTGATTCGTGTCTTATTTATTATTTCCCAGGGTATCTGATTTTTGATTATAATCTCGGGTATTGAGATAAACTCTCTCTTCATTTCTATCCTGAAATTGTTACCAAGCGACTGCCGGACAGGTATCTCCCGGGAGAAAAAACCGAGGTAGGATACAACCAGGGTGTCGCTGTAATTGTCAGGGTGGATTCTTAATGTGAATTCACCGCTGCTGTTCGATACGGTTCCCACTCCCTCGTGTTTGAGGCCTATTGTTGCGTAAGGGAGCGGTTCAGCCGATTCCCCGTCAATGACGATACCCGATATATCCTTCAGCTTTGGTACTGCAGATGAATCAGTCACAACCACAGGGGGAGCAGGTATCTCCCTCGAGATAATAATAAATTCATCAATAACAGAATAGACAAGGGAGTCGCCGGTCAGGATACTGTCGAGAATNACTTCCAGTTTTGCTTTCCTGAAATTCATTACGGCTTTTTTTTCGACATCAATAAGCCGGCTGTCGTAAGTGAAATAATAACCAGTCTGCCTTGAAATTAGGTTAAGGGCATTGCCCGTCTTTATGGTTCCTGCCCTGAATGTAAACACAGAATCCAGGATGCCTCCNCCCTGGCTGAATATTTCCCGCTGAGGGAACAGAAATATCAGCAATGCAATGGCAACCAAATATTTGAATATTTTGCCATTGAAAGACAACATTTTTAAGTCTTTTGGTTATTTTTTTGCAAGATGGTAAACGTTACCCTCTTTCGTATAACTGAGGTTAAAGCTAGTACAAATTAAACGAATAATTGTTTCCTGAGTTTGATTATCGATAGGGGATGTCCACGTATTTGTAATGATTTCCGGATCATCAGCAACAATATCCATATTATAGACTCTTTTAAGATCCCCGAATACAATATCGAGTGTTTGTCCGTCGTAAACAAGGAGACCTGTTTTCCACGATAAGTAATTGGGATTGTTATTAACTGACTTTTCTGAACGTTCCGGTAACATAGTCCCTATATAACCAGGTTCAAGAATAAGATTATCGCTGCTTTCACTTCCTGAGACCATTACCTGACCGGTTTTGACAAAAACCTCAACAGCGGAATCCTGATTACTGGTAATTACGTTGAATGATGTACCGAGCACTTTAACGCTGGCTTTGCCGGCGTCGATAATAAACGGATTATTTTCATTACGGGTGACATCAAAGAAAGCTTCCCCTGAAAGGGTTACATTTCTTTCATGGCGGCCGAAGTTTTTCCTGTAGCTCAACCTGGTGTTTCTGTTCAGGAAGATATTACTCCCGTCGGGAAGTGTGACCTGAAGATTCTTCTGGTTATCAGTTGTTGCAACAACGGTTTTGGAGCTCAGGACGCCTTTGTCATTCATGAATAAAAGTACAGATCCGATTCCAGCCAGAAGAAGCACAGCTGCGGCAATCCTGAAAAATGCAGTTCCTGTCAAAATTCTCCTGACTGGCGGAGCTTTCTTAATCAATCCGTTTTCGCTCAGTCTGGAATGCAGTTTGTTCCAGGCTTTATCTACATCTATTTCCCTATCACTATTCATCTCTTTAATCTCTTTCCAGTATTTAATTGTATNGTATCTGTCCTCAGCCATGAAACGGCCGAGAAGATCTTTGTTGTCATTCTGTTCGTCTGACAGAAGGGACGAAAGTTCTTCCCACTCCTTATCAGTATAATTATCTCTGTTTTTCATCTCTTTCATTGTTCTGCCAGTGCTTTCCTGAATTCCTTAAGGGCTCTCCCCATATTTGCTTCAACCGTTTTGATGGAGATGGCTAGTTTTTGTGCTATCTCTGAGTATTTCAATCCTTCAAACCTGCTCATGCAAAAAATTTTCCGCACTTTTCCGGGAGCCTTTCAATTATTCCCGCAATTTTAGCCTGAAGGTCCCTGTAATTAAGTATGTCAGTCGGAGTTTCATTGCTTCCGGTTTCATTGAATGCCATCTCCCTGGCATACTTCTCAACAACCTTGTTGTGACTTATATAATGCAGGCAGCGGTTGTGTACTGCTCTGTAAAGGTACCCGTTCAAAGAACTTTCAATCTGCAGTTTTTCTCTCTCTTTCCAGATTCTGAAGAAAAGGTCCTGGACTATCTCTTCGGCTGCGTCATGATCTTTTACAAGAGTCTTTGCATATCTTACCAGGGAAACATAGGAGGATCTGAAAAGTGACTCGAACTCTCTTTCATCACCTTGTCTGATCCTCCCTGTTATTTCTGAATCCCTGATCATTACTTTTATTACTATTCGTCTTTCCTGTCACTGAACTTCAGCTTTCTGCTGAGCCTTCTGATTGCCGATTCGATACTCTGGTCAGGCTCGATTACGTTATACTCGCCCCAGAATTCCGGATCGGTAAATGCTTCCACCTGTTCGGAGAAGACATCGCTGTATCTGAGTTTCTCCTTTCCTGCAAATTTAATTACTTCTTCGTTAGTACGGTCAGTGACCGCCATTTCCGACATTGTCGTGTAGTAAGTATTGAAAAGCTTTCTCTTCCAGTTAACTTTAAATTTAACCTCTGCCCTGGAATAAGCGAAATACCATTTTCCATCCTGCTCGCGGTATTGTACCCGGTAGGTCGCAACTTCAGGGGTTACTTCCATTCCAAGCGGTTTCTTCTTGATGAATATTGACGAAGCTGCTTCCTTATCTGCAAGATTGAAGCCAAACTCAGCTTCGGTAAGTGCATATGATTCAGTTTCAATGTACAGGTTCCCCATGAACAATGGCTCATCCACCGATGGTTTCTGCTTGAAAGTGATAACATAATGAGGTTTATTGTCTATTTCAATTACTGAAACGAGCGAGTAGTCATAGTACTTCATCGCGTCAACTGTCAGGATATCCTGGGTGTTTTTTGCTATATCAAGCTGAAGAACAGTTACCGGGCCGCCCTGGAGCTTGAAAAGAACTGTATCCATTTTTTCAACATCCGATCCTTTTCTTCCTTTGTATATCCTTGCACCGTCAAAGCGGATATCGCTGTTATAAGGTGCCTTGAAAATCTCAACAACAGCTTCGCCGATTGAGACATAAGTTCTGTTTTTACGGATAGTCTCCCTGTAAAAGGCGGTCATCAGATTGGGCTCTGTAACATAGTTCCTGCCTATCCTCCCTATAGCGTTCCTGACAATTGCTTCAGGATCGATGGGCTTGACAATTATTTCCCTGATAGGAATAGGAGCGGGGGTCATTGAAATCACATTCTTGTAACCGTCTTCCCTTAAGTCGGTTATTGGAACCACCTTGTTCTTATAACCAAGATATGTAACCTCAAGGTTTTTAGATACCTGGGTTTCGGCGATCTTGATCAGAAATTCCCCATCAATGTTTGTAATTGTTGCAACATTGGTCTCCTTTACAGCAACTGAAGCAAATACGAGAGGATTGCCTGACTCGGCATCGACTACTTTGCCCTTGAAGGTAAGCAGTGTCTGCTGGTCATTTTTCTTCCTCTCCGAAGAAGAAGCACCTGCGTAAATTGTCTGAGCCGTTAAAGCTGACAACAAAAGTACGCCGGCAAGCGAAAAAATTCTGATTGTTTTCATGGCATAAAATCATTAAGTTAATATTTATTTTAGTCTTTTACAATTCCGGATTGTTCTCTTTTCAGCCATATGACCAGATGAATGTATCTTTACCCTATTTGATCCGGAAAATATTTTTCTATCTTACTGCACTCTTAATGATTAACGCATGGCAGGTATAATTGTTAAATCTACGAATGCACTTGCAGCAGGATCCTCGTTCATGTTGAGCTCATTGACCGGTGTACACTTTATCTCTCCGATGCCCGCAACTGTATCTGTTGAACTAACAAATAACTGCAATCTGAAATGTCCCGAATGCGCTTCAGGTTCAGACCTGATGAAAAGAGAAAGGGGATTCATGGATTTCGGGTTGTTTGAAAAGATAATTAACGAGCTCAGGCCTTACCTTTATAATATTAACCTCTATTTCCAGGGTGAGCCGATGCTGCATCCGGNTTTTTTCCTGTTTATCAGTCTTTCTGGAAAAATAAAAACTGTTGTTTCCACAAATGGCCACTTCCTTTCTGTAGAAAATTCTGAAAAGCTGGCAGTATCAGGACTTAGTAAGCTTATTGTTTCGCTTGACGGGATGGATCAGGAGGTTTTTACAAAATACAGGAAGAATGGCGATCTCGGTAAAGTAATCGACGGGATAAAGAATGTTGCTCTGGCACGCGACAGGNTTAAATCGAAAATGAAGCTGGAACTGCAGTTCCTTGTGAACAGATATAATGAACATCAGATTCCTGATGCTGAACGTTTCGCAAAAGAGGTTAAAGCTGACCTGAANCTTAAATCAATGCAGGTTTTAAATAGCAGGGATGCAGGAAAATGGATGCCTTCGGATAAACGGTACGTNCGTTACAAANATGCAGGGGGTAAGTATGCTTTAAGAAATTCAATGCCTGCAAGATGTCTGAGGCTATGGTTTAATCCTGTCATTACCTGGGACGGGAGAGTTGTTCCCTGCTGTTTTGACAAGGATGCTGATTATGCAATGGGAGATCTTAAAAACGAATCTTTCAGATCGATCTGGAATGGAAGTAAGTTTATAGAGTTCAGGAAAAAAGTCCTCACTGAAAGGGAGATGACNGATATTTGCAGGAACTGTACATCAGGAATGAAAGGAATTAGCTATTAGGATATTCAGGGAATTAGTAAATTGAAAAAAAATTTCGATATGAAAGCACTCAGAATTATTTTGTTCTCTCTGTTAAGTCTGGTTATTGTAGCCGTAATCGCAGGCGCAATCCTGATTACAGGAATAAAACGCGGAGCATTACCGCAATACAAAGGCGAGTTAAAANTAAACGGNCTAACGGCTCCGGTTACAGTTTACCGCGATGAAAGAGGAATGCCTCATATTTATGCGGTAAATGAACGTGATCTCTATTTTGCAGTCGGTTATATTATGTCTCAGGAGAGATTATGGCAGATGGATCTTATCCGGCGTGCCACTTCAGGACGTTTGTCGGAGATTTTCGGGCCCGACTATGTTCAGACAGACCTGTTTCTGAGAAGTCTGGGGATCCCTGAAAAATCCGGAATGGTAATAAGCAATGCGGATCCGGCAGTTCTTGAAAGCATTGGATCCTTCACCGATGGAGTGAATGCTTATATTGATAATGCCGGAAAAAAGCTTCCTCCGGAATTCAGGATACTGGGGTATAAACCCGACCAGTGGAAGAGAGAAGATGTTGCCAATATAATCGGTTACCTTGGCTGGGATCTTGCCGGCGGAAATTTGTCAACTGATATTTTCAACTACAGGCTCATAAAAAAGATGGGTATCGAAAANGCCGGAGAATTAATTCCTGACTGGAAGGCAGATTCGACCTCGGTATTTCCCGATTTCAGGCTTCCTGATGATAAANTAAAAGAGGCTCTGGCTTTCATTTCATCAATGGATAAGCTTAAATCGCTGGGTGTTGCATCATTTTCAGGCAGTAACAACTGGGCAGTAAGCGGGAAAAAGACTGAAACCGGAAAGCCGGTCCTTTCAAACGATATGCACCTCGCACTCTCCGCTCCCGGGATATGGTTTCAGATGCATCAGGTTATCCCGGGAAAGCTTAATGTGACGGGAGTTGCCGTGCCTGGCGAACCTCTTATTGTAGCAGGTCATAATGAAAAAATTGCATGGGGCATGACTAACCTTATGGTTGATGATGTTGATCTTTTTTCCGAAAAGATTAACCCGGATAATAGTGATCAATATTTTTATGACGGAGAGTGGAAGAACATGAGGGTACGAAATGAAATTATAAAGATTAAAGGGGGGAAGTCTGACACGGCAACCATAAAATTTACTCACCGTGGTGCGGTAATTTCGGATTTCAGGGACATCAAAGATGCTGTACTCAGCATGAGGTGGTCGGGATATGACAACAGCGACGAGCTGAAAGCNGTATTTATGATTAACAGGGCAGCAAACTGGGAGGATTTCAGATCAGCTCTGAATGGTTTTAAATCAATAAGTCAGAATTTTGCATATGCCGATGTGGACGGTAACATAGGATTAAATACCGGAGGAGGAGTTCCTGTAAGAAAAGGGTATGGTTCCATAATCAGAACCGGTGATACAAGCGAGTATGACTGGAAGGGTTATGTTCCTTTTGATCAGCTTCCATCAAGTTTTAATCCTGAAAAAGGATATGTGTCTTCAGCTAATAACAAAACTGTAAGCAGCGACTACCCGTATTATATCTCATTCAGATTTTATGTTCCCTACAGAATAAGCAGGATAAGGAATATGCTGGAGGAAAAGGAAATTCTCGGAATTGATGATTTTAAAAGAATGATCACGGATCAGCATTCAGATTATGCCAGGCTTCTCACACCTTTTGTCATTAAGCTTAAGGAGCGGCTGAATGAAATGGATCCAACGGAATCAGCGGCTTTCTCATCCCTTGAGGTGTGGGATTTTAATATGGACAAGGATAAGGCAGCTCCGGCAATTTTTGAATTCCTCTCAAAAAGCCTGGCAAATAATCTCCTGGGAGATGAACTGGAAGAACTTTTCGTCCAGCTTCCCGGCTCAATAAAAGATTATTATATCTATCGTATTCTTGAAACAGGGGCGGACCGGTGGGTTGATGATATAAATACTCCTTCTAATGAAACCCTGGATGAAATAATTTTGAAAAGTTTTAAGGATGGTGTTAAAACACTGTCTGAAACTTACGGTACTGATGTAAATAAATGGACATGGGGATCANTTCACAGGATATCGCTTGATCATCCCCTGGCGACTGTCAAAATCATTGACCGTATTTTTAAACTGAGTTCCGGTAAGGTTGGTGTCGGAGGAAGCAATCATACAGTTTGTCCCTACACTTATAAGGAAGGTTTTATTGTGACCGATGGTGCCTCGGAACGNCATATTTTCAACACTGCCAACTGGGATGAATCGTACACTGTAATTCCAACAGGGGCTTCCGGAATTCCGTCAAGCGAGTTTTACCTGTCGCAGACTAATACTTATCTGAACGGAGGATTCTATAAGGATGCTTTTTCGGATGGAGCGGTCAAAGCAGCTGCAAAATATACTTTAAAGCTGATTCCAGGGAGATAGAGGGATGTTGAAAAAGTCCGTTTCTGTCTTATTACCCCTGAATCCCCGCCAGCTGGCGGGGATTTGTTGATTTACGGTTATTCTAAAGCCCCGCCAGCTGGCGGGGTTGGGGGAAAACCCTTAGCTTTATCAACAGCCACTAAAAGGAGAGGTCATACTGTCATCACATCTTTCTCCTTTGAAGCCATGACCTTATCGATCTTTGCCGAAAAGTCATGTGTCATTTCCTGGATAGTATCTGTAGCATCCTTTTCAATATCTTCAGGAAGCCCGTCTTTCAGCATTCTTTTTAGTTCATCATTGGCCCATTTCCGGACATTNCGCAGACTGATTTTTGCAGTCTCTCCCTCTGTCCTTACCTGTTTAACGAGCTGGTGTCTCCTCTCTTCAGTAAGGGGAGGGATATTGATCCTTATGACCTCACCGTTGTTAACCGGGGTAAGACCGATATTGGCAGCCAGAATAGCTTTTTCGATAGGCCCCAGCATATTCTTTTCCCATGCCTGGATAAGTATTGTTTTAGGATCGGGGGTATTGATGTTTGAAACCTGGGCCAGGGGTGAGTTAACTCCGTAGTAATCAACTGTAATACCATCTAGGAGAACAGGTGTTGCTCTTCCGGCACGGAGATGAGCCAATTCATGCTCAAGATGTTCCAGAGCCTTCTGCATCCTGTCAGTTGCTTCTTCAAGTATCAGATCAACTTCTTCGTTCATATTTTGGCGGTTAGGTTAGACTTGGTCGATTATCAAAAATAGTAAAATTGATAAAATCAATAGTGCTTTTAGTTACAAATTAGTGTTCCGATCTCAGATCCTTTTACAATCTTCATAAGGTTTCCGTTGGTGTTCATATCAAAAACTATTATGGGCATGTTGTTTTCCCGGCACATAGTAAAGGCAGTAGGGTCCATAACTTTAAGTCTTTTTTCGATGACCTCTTCAAATGAAATAAAATCAAATTTCCTTGCATCTGGATCCTTTTCAGGATCAGCAGTATAAACGCCATCGACCCTGGTTCCTTTCAGCAATACCTGTGCCCCGATCTCAACCGCTCTTAATGCAGAAGCAGTATCGGTTGTAAAGAATGGATTTCCTGTACCGCCTGAAAGTATGCATACTGTTCCGTTTTTCAGGTCATTTATCACTCTGTCCCTGTTGTAGAGCTCTCCGACAGGTTCCATACGTACAGCGGTGAAGACCTTAGCCTTTCCTCCAGCCTTTACAACAGCGCTCTCAAGTGCAAGGCTGTTTATTACAGTTGCAAGCATTCCCATCTGGTCACCCTTAACACGGTCGAAGCCCGATTCAGTACCACTAAGTCCGCGGAAAATATTACCGCCACCGATTACAATAGCAATTTCACATCCTTTTTTCGCTATTTCAACAACCTGTACAGCATATTCTTCCAGAACCTGGTTGCTGATTCCCTGGTTCCTGTCACCCGACAACGACTCACCGCTGAGCTTAAGTAAAATTCTGTTGTACTTCATGGCAGATACTGTATTGTACTTTTACTTTAATGTCTGCCTTATAACTTAATACTGACAGACTGACGAATATACTAAAAAAAATGGCGCCATAGGGCGCCACATTATTATTGAAATATGAACTCTCGTTAAAGACTCAGGGAATACCTTTTAAAAGCTGTTACTGTCAGTTGTTTATCCACCGACTGGAGATATTGTCTGATACTCAACTTGTTATCCTTAACATACTCCTGGTTAAGCAATGTGCTTTCCTTATAAAACTTTGTAAGTTTTCCCTGGGCTATCTTTTCAAGCATCTCCTCAGGTTTTCCGTCACGCCTTGCCTGTTCCTTGCCGATCTCTATCTCCTGTGCAATAACCTTCTCCGGAACATCATCCTTATCGACAGCGACAGGATTCATTGCTGCAACCTGCATTGCTATGTCCTTGTAAACCTGAATATCAAGTCCGGATTTCGAAAATCCGACAAGTGTAGCAAGTCTGTTGCCGGGATGAATATATGCCTGTACATGAGCTGCCGCGATCTTTTCATAATATGCCAGCTCCATCTTTTCGCCGATTATGCCGACAAATTCAGTAACTTTCTCACCGACTGTTGAATTCTCCATTGGAAGAGACTTAAGCTCATCAAGCGTGGAAGGGGCTTTTGCAAGAGCCAGATCAAGAATTTTTGTTGCTAGAGAAATGAATTCAGCATTTTTCGCAACGAAATCAGTCTCGCTGTTAAGGACAATAATTGCACCGGCATTACTTGCTGCGTTTACCTTCGACAGCACAACACCTTCAGTGGCATCCCTGTCGGCTCTCTTATTTGCAACAGCCTGTCCTTTTTTCCTTATAATCTCAATCGCCTTGTCAAAATCACCATTCGATTCTTCGAGTGCTTTTTTGCAGTCCATCATGCCGGCCATGGTCACCTTCCTCAGCCTTGCAACATCAGCAGAACTTATTGTAGCCATTATTTTAATTCCTTTTAATTTATATCAGTCAGATCTTCTATTCTTCTTCAGTCTCATCAGCTTCAGCAACAACTTCTTCATCCTCTTCGGCCTCTTCACCTGTAACTTCATCCTCTACTTCGACTTCTTCTTCCTCTTCAACTATTGCTTCGATTACCGAATCGGGCAGATCCTTTGTTTCGAGCTCTTTTCTTATGAATTTCTTGTCTTTCTGAGCTGGTTCCTTATCCTTTTCAAGCTTCCTTTCATTAAGACCTTCCTCAATAGCCTGGCACAGTATGCCTACTATCAGCGATATTGATTTTGATGCATCGTCATTTGCAGGTATCGGAAATTCTATATCGGATGGATCAGAATTTGTATCAACCATTGCAAATACTGGAATACCAAGTCGTTTTGCTTCTCTGACAGCAATATGTTCCTTACTTACATCGACCACGAAAAGTGCGGAAGGAAGACGAGTAAGATCAACAATGCTTCCAAGTGTTTTTTCCAGTTTCGCTCTCTGACGGGTNACCTGAAGTCTTTCACGTTTTGACAGGTTTGAAAAAGTACCGTCGGTNGCCATCTTATCTATCGATCCCATCTTCTTTACAGCCTTGCGTATNGTCGGGAAGTTTGTAAGCATGCCACCCGGCCAGCGCTCTGTAACATAAGGCATATTAACCGCTTTTACCTTCTCGGAAACAATCTCCTTAGCCTGTTTTTTAGTGGCAACGAAAAGGATCTTTTTACCTGATCTTGAAATTTGTTTCATGGCAGAAGCTGCNTCATCAAGCTTTCCGACTGTCTTTTCAAGGTCAATAATATGAATACCGTTCCGCTCCATGAAAATATAAGGAGCCATTGCCGGATTCCATTTTCTTTTTAAGTGTCCGAAATGTACGCCTGCGTCAAGCAGTTCCTGGAAATTTGTTCTTGGCATTTTTTGAGTTTTTTAAGTTTACATTCTGTTAAATCAATCACAGGGTAGTCCCGACAACTGGCGGAAGTCTCTGTAATTTAGATACTAAACCTGCATCTATAAGGGTTGATCCGTAAAATACTAGCGTTTGCTGAACTGGAATCTCTTTCGTGCTTTCGGCTGACCGGGTTTTTTCCTNTCAACCTCACGAGGATCGCGTGTTACAAAACCTTCTGCCTTGAGCTTTGATTTGTTTTCAGCATCAATCTGAATAAGCGCCCTGGTGATACCAAGACGAAGAGCTTCAGCCTGTCCTTTAACGCCGCCGCCGTCAAGATTCACGTTGATATCATATTTGTCAACTGAATTGAGNGCAACAAGAGGCTGGGTTACGACATACTGCAATGTTTCAGCTCCGAAATACTCTTTATAATCCCTGTTATTTACTGTTATTTTTCCTTTGCCGTCACTAATTAATACTCTGGCAACGGCTGCTTTTCTTCTTCCAAGGGCATTTACTGGCTCCATATCTGTTCCTTAATGTATTATAATTCTAATTTTTTTGGTTTCTGAGCTTCGTGAGGATGCGAAGGACCTGCATAAACATGCATATTCATATATATAGCCTTTCCAAGCCTGCTTTTTGGAAGCATCCCTTTAACAGCCTCTTCAACAAGACTTATGGGATTCTTTTTCAGCATCTCCTGTGCGGTTGTGATTCTCTGCCCTCCCGGGAAACCTGTATGGCGTACATAATCCTTATCGGACCATTTCTTACCTGAAAGAGCGACTTTATCAGCATTGATGACTATTACATTGTCACCGCAATCGACATGAGGAGTAAAATTAGTCTTATGCTTTCCTCTGAGAGTTGCTGCCACAACAGTTGCAAGACGACCCAGAACAGCTCCTTCTGCATCAATTATCACCCACTCCTTGTTTACGGTCTCCTTGTTNGCTGAAATTGTTTTGTAACTTAAGGTGTTCACTTTTAATCTGTTTTTATAAATAACACTTGAATTTAATGTAAAACCCCTTATTTTGGGACTGCAAAAATACAATATATTTCCTAAAAAAAAAGAATATTGGGCAGATTTTATATAATTGTGTCCGACTAATTTTTAGAGATTCCTCATCCCGAGGACTCGGGATGAGGAATGACAGGTAATTTTAGTGGCTTAAAGGGAGAGGGGAGAATAGAGGCTAAACCTCCATTCTCCCCTCTCCCCCCAAAATAATATCTGGTTGTCATTCTGAGCTGATCCGCCAGGCGGTGAAGCGAAGAATCTTTTTCATATATCGAGAATTCCTCTTAAAATGGTAATTTTATATTTGATAATCAAAACTAAGACTATTTTTACCTGTAGTATTATCAGGAGAAAAATAAAACATTTACGAAAAATGTCTGATGATAAGAGATTACTTCGGGAAGCAATAGAGATTGCCTCTTCAGGAATCACCGTCGGGGGAGGTCCGTTTGGTGCAGTTATTTCTAAAGAAGGGAGGAAAATTGCCGGATCAAATAACAGGGTTGTACTGAACACCGATCCTACAGCCCACGCTGAAATTCTTGCTATCAGGGAGGCTGCGCTGCTGCTTAAGACGCATGACCTCAGCGGCTGTGTTCTTTATACTTCCTGCGAGCCATGCCCGATGTGCCTCGGCGCGATATACTGGGCAGGAATCAAACGGGTTATTTATGCTTCAGAACGCTATGATGCAGCTGCTTCGGGATTTGATGACGACTTTATATATAACGAGATTNCACTCGATCCTTCAAAACGGCAGGTGACCTTTGTTCGTCTGGNTGATCATATGGCAAAGGAAGTTTTCAGGAAATGGGATAATTATGACGGAAAAACATCCTATTGAAACATTTTTCGGTAATGCAAGACCAGCCAGGGGCTTTTTTACACGTGATGTACTGGATGTAGCTCCCGGATTGCTGGAGAAGGTACTTGCAGTGAAGTCGGAAAATGATCAGGTCAGTAGGTTCATAATTACTGAAACCGAAGCTTACCGTGGATATGACGATAAAGCCTGTCACGCATCCAAAGGGCGCACTCCACGGACCGAGATAATGTTCCACCAGGGGGGAAAGCTCTATGTGTATTTTGTTTACGGCATGTACTGGATGTTAAATATTGTGACAGGAATGGAAAATGACCCGCAGGCTGTCCTGATAAGGGGTCTCAGAGGCTGCAGCGGTCCCGGTCGTGTCTCAAAGCTCATTGGAATTGACAGATCTTATTACGGTGAAGATCTCACAACCTCAGGCAGAATCTGGATAGAAGACCAGGGAGTGGCTCCGGATTATATAACCGGTCCGAGGATCGGAATAGATTATGCAGGAGAACCATGGAAGAGTAAGCCCTGGAGGTTTTATACACCCTAGTACCTTAATGCGGGCTTCTTTATTTTACCACGGAGTTACACAGAGGAATAACACGGAGTTACACTGTTTTTCTAATNCAGNAATGTAATTACATTGTAATTACATATTTTAACTCTGTGAAACTCCGTGCAAACTCCGTGTAACCCCGTGGTTAATACTATTTATTTATTCCTTGATTGTCGCTATTTTAATCAGCTTATCCAGCTTCAGATGCAGCGTTATAGCATTGTCAAACCGATTAAGGTCAATGTCGTAATAACCGTCAAATCCAAGGTGAAACTCAAAAAAGTCTTTGTAAGGAAGCTTGATATTGATTGAACCTGTAATCAGATTTCTATCGGAGAGTACCAGATTATCAATATGATCTGAAACTGAACCAAAAATAAAATTTCCGTTTGGGGCATAAAAATCATGTGANTTCCAGAATCCTGTTTCCAGTTCCACTCCCCTGAAGGAATAAAATAACTTATACCAGTCGGCATAACCGTTTTTAATTCCTGAACCGGCATTCCCGGTAAGGCAGCTTCCAAAAAATGCAAGACACTCCAAACCTATCCGTCTATTTCGCGGTTCATCAATTTCAAAGAGAGCCTTTACCCCTGAGGAGAGATTAAAGTAGGTCTCGACATGCTCAGGATAATTGCTGATCTGACCCCCGTAATGTTTGAAAAGGATCTGGACAGGAATCTCAATCCCGATAAGGCCTGCATATTCCGGTGATGAATATCTGAATGATTCGCCTGCCGTGAAAACTTCCCTTTCATTGTCACCCCTGAAAATATAGTTTTCCCAGCTTAGCCAGGTATCGCTGAACAGGTTGTCACTTGAGGTCCTGAACTGAAGGCCGTCTTCAGAAAAGGCATTGTACATCCTTTCCTTATTAAAATGTGGATCAGACATCCTGTGGCTTTCACTGCCGGCCAGCGAACCTAAGGTGAAAATGGTGTTTTCAGAAAAATGCCATGAAGTGGAAAAAACCGGCTTGACAAAGGAAAACCGGTTGGTACCGGAATAGCTGAGGAGATGTGTACCCAGCCTCAGTGTTACTTTCTCAGCAGGCTTGTAAACAAGTTCAGGCTGAATGAAATAGCCGATCAGGGTATACCCTTCGGTTACCGGGTTAGAGTATTCATTGTTTTTTACGAAACTTATGTTCCTGAAATTTAAATATAGCTCCCCTTCCTGAGCGGATGATCCGGTTTTTTCCTGGCCGGTTAAAGCAAAAACTTTAAATGCCAGTAACATTATCAATATTCCTCCGGATTTCATTTATAAGGCTCTTTGTGTAAAAGTAGCAAAATATGTATCAAGTTAAAATGAAGTTAAATAGAGAACGTATTGTACGCAAATAATATTTTTTTGCGTTCTTTGTCTCATTGATAATAAAATAACCTCAGTTATGAATCCAAAGCAGGGCAACTTCCGCCGTCTGAATACAATCACCGGCTGGGTCCTCTTCGTCGTTTCAACAATCGTTTACCTCCTTACTATTGAACCTACTGTAAGCTTCTGGGATTGCGGAGAATTCATCCTTTCCTCCTTCAGGCTCCAGGTAGGACACCCACCGGGAGCACCCCTGTTCCTTATGATAGGACGTATAGCGACATTATTTTCTCTGGGTGATGCTTCAAAAGCGGCAATGATGATGAATGCCCTGTCGGCCATATGCAGTGGTTTCGCTATCATGTTCCTGTTCTGGACAATCACCCATCTTGTGAAGAGAGTCTATGCCGGAAGCAATAATGTTGAATCAGTTCATACTCCAGCAATTCTGGGAAGCGGAATCATAGGGGCATTAGCCTATACTTTCTCGGATACTTTCTGGTTTTCCGCTGTTGAAGGAGAACTTTATGCCCTTTCATCGCTTGTTACCGGTCTTGTTTTCTGGGGAATGCTGAAATGGGAGGAAGAGGCAGACGAGAAATATTCAGGAAGATGGATAATACTTATCGCCTATATTATGGGACTGGGTCTTGGGATTCACAGGCTTAACCTCCTGGTTCTTCCGGTTCTTTTCTTTGTTTTCTATTTCAAAAAATATGAAATCACAACAAAAGGGATTATAAAGACACTTCTGCTGTCTTTGGTTGCTTTGTATCTTATGGTTTTTATTCTTATGCCAGGGGTCCCGAAAGTTGCCGGCTGGTTTGAACTCTTTTTTGTAAACGTAATCGGGATGCCATATAACACTGGTCTCCTGTTTTTTGTAGTTGCTCTGACAACGGCACTAGTCTTTGGAATAAGATACTCCCTGAAAAGCGGAAGGGTAATTCTGAATTATGTGATCACTGCCATAACGGTTATTATGATCGGCTATTCTTCGTACGCCATGATCATGATACGGTCAAATGCAAGACCGCCAATGAACCAGAATAATCCATCGGATATTTTCGCCCTTTCTTATTATATTAATATGGAGCAGTATGGCAGCTCGCCCAAGATCTTCGGCCATTACTACAGCGCTCCCATTATTGATGTGAAGAGTGTTGTGGCAGGGTATAACAAGGTTAAAGGTAAGTATGAACCTTATTTTCGTCCGGAATACGAATACAAGAAAGAATTCACGACAGTTTTCCCCCGAATGTACAGCTCTGAAGCTGAGCATGAAAGAGCTTACAAACACTGGGGAAGGATTTCCGGAAGAAAATACACGGTAAGTTCAGGTTCAGATAAGGAGACATTGGTTTGTCCAACCTTTGGCGAGAATCTTCGTTACTTCTTCAGGTATCAGACCGGATTTATGTACCTGAGATATTTTATGTGGAATTTTGCCGGACGGCAGAACGATAATCAGGGAAACGGAAACCCCCTGCAGGGGAACTGGATCAGCGGCATTAAATTCATTGATGAAGCCAGGCTGGGAGACCTGGATAAAATGCCCGGGGATATTAAGGATAATCCCGGNAGAAACACATATTTCTTCCTTCCATTGCTGCTGGGGTTAGNTGGAATTTTCTGGCAGTACAGGAAAGACAGGAACGGCTTCCTGGTCGTACTTGCCTTCTTTGTTATGACCGGTTTAGCAATAATTTTATATCTTAACCAGTACCCAAATCAACCAAGGGAACGTGATTATGCATACGCTGGATCCTTTTATGCTTTCACCATCTGGATCGGCCTTGGGTTTATGCTTGCTTATGAGTATCTCAGGAAGTTCATTAATGAAAAAATTTCCGCTGCAGCAGTTTTTATTGTTCTGCTATTTGCGGTTCCTCTGCTTATGGCTGAACAGAACTGGGATGATCACGACCGCTCCGGGCGTTACACAGCCCGCGACATAGGGGCTAATTACCTGTTATCGTGTGCTCCGAACAGCGTCCTTTTTACTTACGGGGATAATGATTCCTTCCCGGTATGGTACGTCCAGGATGTCGAACAGGTCAGAACAGATGTGAGGGTTGCCAACCTCAGTTATTTTCAGGCAGGATGGTACATAGATATGATGAGGCAGAAAGCTTTTAAGTCAGATCCGTTACCCCTCACACTGCCTCGTGAAAAGTATATCGAAGGTTCCCGGGACCAGCTTCCGGTAAACAACAGAATTGAAAAGCCTGTTGAACTCAGCCAGGTTGTCCAGTTTGCCGGTCAGGATGATAAGAAATTCAAGATCGATGTAAGCGGCAGGGGAGACTTCCTGAATTATCTTCCTTCAAACAAATTCATTATCGATGTCGACTCAGCAAAGGTTGTTTCAAATGGAACTGTTAAGGAGTATTTCAGGAACAGAATTGCCTCACCGATGATCTGGGAATACTCTGATAATGATGCCTTCAAGGGCGATCTGGCAATGATGGATCTTCTCTCGACAAATAAATGGGANCGGCCTGTATATATTTCAACCACTGTGCCTTCCACACAGTACAAAGGTCTTGAAAAGTACTTTGTCCAGGAAGGTATTACGTACAGGATAGTACCAATCAAAACTGACAAGCCGGAAGAAGGCGAATTCGGGATGATCGACCCTGCTGAAATGTTTGAAAACATGATGAATAAATACAAATGGGGTAATGCAGCCGATCCTTCAGTTTATCTCGATGAGAATAATAAGCGGATGCTCAGTAATTTCAGGCGGTTATTCGGAAACCTCGGGAAAGCACTTCTGGCAGCCGGCGATACTGTAANAGCTGTCGAGGCAGCACACAGAGGTCTTGAGATAGTACCGGCAGAAAAGCTCCCNTACGACTTTTTCGTACTTGGACTTGGTGAAGTTCTGATAAGGGCAGGAGAAGAAGANGAAGGTAATAAAGTACTTAACGATGTGATGAATTATTCGAAAGATTACCTCGATTATGCAGTGAGTATGGATCCCGCTAAACAGTTCGGGATGGATTATCCTATAGGCATAAACATGCAGGCTCTCCTTGATGTAAACAATATAGCCATTAACCTGAAGATGGATGAGCTAGTTAAGACAGTTTCAGCGGATGTGAATAAGTATTACAGTATTTTATATTCGGGTAAACAGAATTAAATGAGGCTCTTCAGGCCATTTCCCTTTCCGGAGTTGTTGTATCCGGAAGCTCTTTTCCGGATAAGTGAATCAGCTAAGGAACTGTGTCTGACTTTTGACGATGGTCCCCATCCGGAAAGCACCCCAGGGATTCTCAGTATTCTTGAAGCTCATAAGGTAAAGGCAGCCTTTTTCTGCACCGGCCGGGATGCAGAGAAATTTCCGGAGCTGACCAGACTATTAATATCCAAAGGACATGTTATAGGCAATCATGGATATGAACACCTGAACGGCTGGAAGATAAAGAATCAGGATTATTTTGAGAATGCATCAAGAGCGGATGAGTATACATCTTCCATCCTGTTCCGCCCTCCCTATGGACGTATTCGCCGGTCTCAGTACAACGTAATGAAGAATAAGTACAGAATCATTTTCTGGGATCTTATGCCATATGATTTTGATGAGAAGTTGGGCGGGCAAAGGGCTTTTAACATGCTTAAGACAAAAATAAGGCCAGGATCAATAATAGTCCTTCATGATAAGGTTAACACGACATGCCTGTCGTTTCTTGATGCCTTCATAAATTATGCCCTGGAGAATGGCTATGCATTTGTAATAAATCCATTATCAAACAAGAAATAATGCCGCCCTTGTAATAAGCTGTTCAAAGCTCCTGTCAACCACTGCGCTTGACTCATTATTTACAACCGGGAAAGGATTTTCGTGGGTATAGTTATAATTAAAATCCCAGACCTCAACCGGTACAAGCTCCCTTCTGGTAACCGGTATCAAAGTATTTACTATACCGCTTGCCGGGATCACGGTGTCCTTTTTAAGGGCAACTGAAAAGATCTGATCCCTGAGTTTTGAAATCAGGGTTTCGCGGAAATGCCTGAATCGTGTCAGATCAATCATCGACCTGAATGCCATTCCGATCTGTGATGACCTTAGGAATTCTGAGAATGGACTTTTTCGGCATATTCCCTCTTCAAAATCGTTCAGGTAAAAGCTGTAGATCCTTTTATAAGCTATGTTGTCCATAATAAGTTTTGATGTTCCATGCATATTGCTGAAAACCGACCCTCCGCAGAACATGAAAAGCTTCGAATCGGAAAACAGATTGTCGGGATTTCCCATCATGATGATCTGTGAAAGAAATGCACCGATTGAATACGCGAATATGTTAACGCTGCTACCAGCCGGTATTATTTTGTGTTTTCCCGATCTGATCTGGTTCATCAGTTTCACAATATCGAAAGCTGTCTGGTACCCCGAGTTGAAAAAACGTATCGGCTCTTCTGTGAGCCTCCTGCTTAAAGCAATGTTAGCGAAAGTCGACATTGTGATTTCATTGTTGCCTATGCTGCGTTCTTTTACAAAATCCTGCATCAACCTCGGGTTTATCCATGAAGAAGGTGATCTGTTTATATGAAATGAGATCGGGAAAAGAACCACGTAGCTCCCGGTCAATTGTGACAGCCAGTATGCCCATACAAGATATTTAACCCAGCTCCTTTCGTTTAGTCCGTGGAGAAGCAATATTACTTTCCGGGTTGATTTATCCTCAGGTATAAAAACAGGATATGAGAATGACCTGTTTTCAGAAATTGAAGAATCATCCTTCTGAAGAAAAGCATCAGGGTTAATGTCTGAGCTGAAACTTTCACTAATAATAGTGACCGATGAACCCGGTATTTTTATTTCAGGAGCATTGGGGTCAAAGACCGATCTCAGCAGATTAAAATCCTTTGTATATTCCATAATTCTGCAAAGTAAACTTCATCAATTTATGCAGGCAAATAAATGATTCGGACAAAACCATAGAGGGATGAAAATTGATATCCGGGGACGAAATTTCTTATTAAGGGATGAATTTTTAATTATAGACGTACACAGGAAAAAGCTAACTTTGAATTTTTTAACTGAATCATCAATGATTGATTTTCGGGATCCGATTCCAGGCTATCTGTACGAGAAAAAGAATATTATCAGGTTAGTAATATTTACATCACTGTTTGCCCTTGTTTTCATCAATATCTATTCCCCGTTCGGCGCCGACAGATGGCTTGACCTTAACCAGCTTGAGTTTCTTACCTATTCCAGTCTGGTTATACTCACAGGTGTTCTGGTGGTGGTAATCAGCAGAATAATAATGTACTACTTTGGAAAGAAGCATATAATTACTTATTACTACTATTTTGTCTGGATATTTGCTGAAATCATGGCGATGGCGCTTTTTTATGCCCTTTTTCAGAAGTTTGCCCTGANAGATACGCGTCTGTTCACCGACATTGTAAAACAGTCTGCCCGGAATACAGCCCTTGTCCTGCTGCTCCCTTATTCTATAATGTGGCTTTATTTTTCATGGCGCGATAAAAAGGAACAGATTGAAAGAATGGCTGGAATCCAGGCTTTATCAGGAAATGTAAGGGATATGATCCCTTTCTATGACGATAAATCGATTCTCAAATTTTCCGTAAAAAAGGAGAATCTTCTATATCTCGAATCTGATGAGAACTACGTGAACATATATTATCTGAACAAGGGCAAAGTTTCCAGGTACCTTCTCCGGGAAACTCTGAAAAAGATGGAGGAAAACTTTTCAGCAACAGAAATTATCCGCTGTCACCGGTCTTACATGGTAAACTTTGAAAAGGTAAAGGTAATACGAAAAGACAAAGATGGACTTAAGCTCGAGCTTGAGACGCCATCCACAATTGACATTCCTGTCTCCAAAACATATGTGGATAATGTAATGCAGACATTTTCGAGATTCAGCAGGCTGACCGATTCCCAGGCGCATGATTAACAAATAGTCTGATTTTATTAATCGGAATGAAATACTACTTTTGAATTGCCTTTAAATACTTTCAGATGAATATTCTCATTCTTGGATCCGGAGGAAGAGAACATGCACTTGCATGGAAACTTGCACAAAGCAAAAAAGCAGGCAGGATTTTTATTGCCCCGGGAAATGCCGGAACAGGCACAGCAGGGACTAACCTGAATATCGACCCGGAAGATTTTGCTTCGGTTAAGAAAGCAGTTGCTGATCACAGAATAGGAATGGTGGTTGTTGGTCCCGAAGCTCCCCTTGTTGGCGGTATACATGATTTTTTCCTTGAAGATGAGTTCCTCAGGAACATTCCTGTCATTGGCCCGGTAAGGTCGGCTGCCCGTCTTGAAGGAAGCAAGGATTTCGCAAAAGCATTTCTTACAAGGCATAACATCCCGACAGCAAAATACAAGACATTCGAGAAAACCAATTCATTTGAAGTAGAATCATTTCTGAGAACCCTTGAGCCGCCATATGTAATTAAAGCGGATGGTCTGGCAGCCGGAAAAGGAGTGGTAATTCTTGAGAAAATAGAGGATGCATTAGCTGAAACAGATGCAATCATAAATGGAAAGTTTGGAAATGCAGGGCTGAAAGTGGTTATTGAACAATTCCTCAAAGGCATTGAATTATCTGTTTTTATTATTACTGACGGAAAGTCATATAAGCTTCTTCCGGAAGCTAAGGATTACAAGAGGGTTGGAGAGGGAGATACCGGACTTAATACAGGCGGGATGGGAGCTGTTTCGCCGGTTCCCTTTGCAGGATATGATTTCATTCAAAAAGTGAAGGTTAGAATTATTGACCCGACAATTCAGGGCCTCAGGGATGAAGGGATCGATTACAAAGGTTTTATTTTCTTCGGCCTCATAAATGTGAAAGGCGATCCTTATGTTATTGAATATAATGCCAGGCTTGGTGATCCTGAATCAGAAGCTGTAATCCCAAGGATTAAATCGGATCTGTTCGACCTGATGGAAGGAGTGGCGAAAGGTGATCTTGAAAAGCGTGACCTGGTTATCGATGATCGTTATGTGACGACAGTCATGCTTGTTTCAGGAGGTTATCCGGGTCATTATGAAAAGGGATATGAGATATCCGGACTCGGAAATACNGAGCAATGCATTCTTTTTCATTCAGGTACAAAAAATGCCGGGAATAAGGTAGTCACTTCAGGCGGCCGGGTTATGGCAGTAAGCTCATGGGGAAATACAATGAATGAGGCTCTGGCAGGCTCGTACAGTAATGCAGCGTCTGTTTCATTCAGGGATATGTATTACAGGAAAGATATAGGATTTGATCTTTAAAAATTATGCTTCGGAGAAAATTCAGGGAAACAGGACCGGACGTTGTAATTCTGATCGGTATAACTCTTCTCTTAACATGGACCGGAGCAATATTGCATCCACATCTGCCTGCAGACATGGGTTATGATATAAAACCGATGCCTCTTTACGGGTTGCTTGTTTCGGTTACAAGCTTCAGTCCTCTTTTTAGTGTTATAGTTGCGTGCCTGCTGGTTCTATTGATTGCAATTCTTCTTGTGAATTTAAATACAAGTGCTTTCTTCATAAGTGAAAGAAATTTCTTTCCGGCCTTAATTTATATCCTGTTAAGCTGTTATTTCCCCAAGTTTCAGATCCTGAATCCGGCACTTCCGGCGGCTCCCTTCCTGATTCTNGGCTTAAGGAAAATTATCGAATCGTATAAGGTCCAGGGAACTGCTTTTTCGCTTTTTGATGCAGGTTTGCTGATAAGCACAGGGTGCCTCTTTTATGCCAGCCTGATCTGGTTCGGCCTGCTTCTCATAATCGGAATTGCAGTACTGAGGACTGGCAGTATAAAGGAGATCATTATATCGGTTCTCGGATTGGCTGCACCTCTTTTTATTGTCTATGGCTTTTTTTATGTTTCGGGGAAAGATATGGACTCAATGATGTCGGCTATAACTTATAATCTTTTTACAAAGGACGGGAAACTAACCCTCCAGGTATTGACTCTGGTTGTTCTGATAATTTCCGGAGTTACTGTCCTGATAAGTGTGACTCAGTTGCTGTTGGCAATAAACAGCAAGAAGATCAAATCCCGAAAGACTTTCATAATTCTCTTATGGGCAATCTTAATTGTTGGAGGTGCCGCTTTTTTATCTGATCCGGTTTCGGCAGAAATACACTGGTTCGCGGCTATCCCGGCCAGTTATTTTCTGACTCACTATTTTGTGTTTTCACGAAGGAAGCTGATTCCCGAAATAATGCTGGTTGCTCTTTTTATGCTTACGGCTGTGGTACAGGTAGCAAATCTGTTCCAATAGGCTATTGAATCATCGATACAATACTTACACCCGATCCGGCTTGTCCCTCAGTGAAATCGAAATAGATCTGGTATATCCCGCTTTTGTTGCAGATAAGATCAACGTAATTGAAAATGTTTCCTGTTTTCTTGTCAAAGGAGGATAGGACAACATTATTTGCATTATCCCAGATATTGAGAATAAGTTTACCCATTGAGTTTTCATCAGTACACATGGTGAACCTGTACCTTGTATTTTTCCAGAGTGACATATTTGTCTTATACCTCAAAGCATCAGTGACAGTGGTCTGTCCGAGCTGGATCCTGAAATCTTTAAGATATTTTGCTGTCGGTCCAGTGCTCTGCAAACATATTCTCAGAAGCGAATCATTCTGAGTTTGTCCATTTAATAATACATATCCCGACAATAGAAGTAATACCAATAAATATTTTTTCATACTAATTCGCAATCAGTTTATTCCTCACATAGTCAGTCATATCAATTATTTCCGCAAGCTGTTGGTCTGTCATATCTACATTGCTGGAATCATTCTGGGTAATAACAAGAACTCCATCTTTCTCCCTCGCTGAAGGATCACCTTTTGAATAGGAAATTTTAACATTTTCATATTTCGATGCTATATCCCTGAGATANTTGCATACAATCGAAAATTCCTCGTCATTAACACAATACGGATTAATGATCCTTATCAGATCTTCAAGAAAATATTTTTGTTCCCCGATCCTTTCCCTTAATAAATTTCCAGGGTATTGCTTCATAACCTGTGTCGCAAAGTATTGAGCCTCAATCCATACTCCGACTATCATAATGGATGATAGCTGGCTCCTGTTATTTTTTCTCAGGTATTCATCCATTCGGGAATAAGAATCAACCGAAAGGAACAAAAGTGAATCGAGATTTGATTTATTAAGAGAGATCCTTTTAATTGTCTCAAAATCAAAAAACTGTCCTACATTTAATCCGTCAGCTATCTTTTTTACTGATGAAAGAAGTTCAACGGAAGTTCCGGTTTTCTGATACATGTTCAGGTAACCAAGGTCAGCACCCAGGATCCCAAGGTAAAGAGCCTTCTGGAATGAAGTTGTCTTTTCATTCGCATTAAGAGATTTAGCGAGATATGCGGGTGAAAATGGCACCCCTGTAACCTGAAAAAGATTGGCAATCTCAAGAGGTGAAGAAAAATTCCTGTAGATTTCTTCCATGGCATCGGCACCAGGATTGACCGATGCAGACAGAGAGTCCACATCGGCTAAAACAAATCCTTCAGATTTACCTGGACTATTCCTGCATGACAAAACTGCAAGNGANACCGCCAGCACTGAAATTATCATTCTTCCTTTCATTCAAGATCAGATAATGGTTAATACAAAAATAAAAAAAAACTTCTATGGAGAACATAGTTACTCTATTTTCGGGATTTGTAGCTCAATACGAATTTTACCAATCCCGCAATCAGATCATAATATAGTATAAAGTATAAAATTATTATTCCAGTGAAGATTATCGATATATTAAAAACAAATGTATCAACCCTTGCTCCAAAAATATTTTTAGACGGAGCAAAGAAGTGAGTTCTGAATCCTAAAAATCCCTTGTTATCAGGATCCAGATAAACAGGGTGTGTGTTTTGCACAAAGGAATTTTTATATCNGAGGATTTTATCCGGTTCGTAATACTTTGTTACAATCTCTTCGAGCTTGTAATTATAGTATCTCTTTTCAAGTCTTCTTAATTTTTCCTCGTTAAGATCATAAAAATGATCTTTGAGATCTGACGCAGAATTTGATATTTTAGTAAAATAGGCTTCTGCACGTGCAATGTACGATAACAGGGAATCGGCTATGACCGGTGTAAATTTATCCGGTTCCANGGATTCGCGGTATCTGAAAGCCGGGAAATTATATAAAANAGAAATCCTTTCAGTTTCGTTCTTAATAAGTTTTAAATCGTTCAGAGTCTCATTACGGTCAGCTTGCGGATTTTTATATGCCTGATCGACACCCTGAATTACCTTTATCAGTTCCGGAAACCTGTAAACATTGTTGAAATCGGCCTGACTGATTTTTTTCTGGATAGAATAAAATGTTTCCTTATTTGCATTATATTCAAGAGTGCTGTATTTGTTGTCCTTGAACTGGCTCACCATCAATGCTTCGTAAGTCCATCTCGTAGGCATTATCTCGGCAATCAGCGGGACTTTATCGACTCTGGATATATTCCTGTTTAGCTTGTCAAATGGAAACATAGCTCCNCTCAGGACCATCATTGGAATTATCAGAAGCGGGATGACAATATANATAGTAATTACCGAATTGAATGATGAAGAAATTATTAACCCGAACATGTTGGCACAGAAGGCTGTTGTGAAGAGACTCATCCAGTAATTAAAATAAAGGCTTTTAATTTCCAGTATAGGATTGGCAACTACAACAAAAAGAAAAGACTGAAGCGCGGAAATTGCAACCAGCAAAGTTATCTTTGCCAGAAGAAAACTGCTTCTGCTCAGGTTTAGGAATTGTTCCCTTTTCAGAATTTTCCTGTCATGAAAGATCTCTTCTGCACTTATAGTTAGCCCAAGGAACAACGAGACAATTATGCTCATGAAAATATAGGTAGTAATATTCTCATTTTCAGCGAAGTAATAGACATCTGAATTGGGATCAGGGATATACCTTATAATAAATGAAAGGATAAAAGCCAGAACAGGTGCTTCAAGCAAGGTAAGNAGAATATACTCGGTATTTGATTTTTTGCTATTTAAATCTCGTGAAAGATAAAGCATGAACTGTTTTAATCGTCCTGGTTTATCCAGATTCCTGCCGGGAGCTTTTGTCACCTCTTTAACAGGTTCATCTGAGTTCAGGATTTTAAACCTGTCGGCCCATTGTTTTGGTTTGACTTTGCGTTTTTCGGTATAATTCCCGAATTCATCCACTACCTGTGCCTCAAGGATCTTGAAAATGTTCTCAGGGTTCATATTTCCGCAGGCCGGACATTCCCCCTGGCTGGCATTTATCTGGGCATTAATTGTTTTGAAATGAATAACAGAATCGACAGGATTTCCGAAATAAACCATATAACCACCCTGATCGAGGATCACCACCTTGTCGAACATTCGGAAAATCTCGGAAGAGGGCTGGTGAATAACTGTGAATACCAGCTTTCCTTTCAGGGTGAGATCACGCAGAAGGTCCATTATAATTTCTGAATCTCTTGATGAAAGTCCGGAGGTTGGCTCATCTACAAACAGGACCGAAGGTTCTCTGATAAGCTCCAGCGCGATATTCAGACTTTTTTTTTGTCCCCCGCTGATGATCTTGTTAAATGGACTTCCGACTTTCAGGTCNTTTTTATCGAATAAGCCAAGAGATGTAAGCAGTGTTCCTACAATCTGGGTTACCTCTTCTTTTGACTTGTTACCGAAACACTGGCAGGCTGCATAGTAGAGATTTTCAAATACTGTCAGCTCTTCNATGAGAAGATCGTCCTGTGGAACGAAACCCATCACTCCCTCAAGTTCTTTCTTGTCCCTGACAATATCAAGCCCGTTTAAGCTGACACTTCCTGCTGATGGTTCAATTATTCCGCTCATAAGATTCAGGAGCGTGGTTTTACCTGAACCGCTTGCCCCCAGTATCCCGATCAGGTTACCCTGTTCCGCTGAAAAGTCTACATTCACCAGAGTCCTTTGCTTTTTATTTGGACGGTAGCTTACCTTTTTTACATAAAATGAAAGCTTCTGAGTCTGAACTTCCGACAGGAATTTTGAATTTATATCACTGTAGTAGAAAGCATGTCTGTTCTGAGCTCTTAATGAACTACCCTTCGGAAATGAATAGATAATGTCGGAAACTATTGGTATCCCGTTCAGATATAACTGATCCTTCGCAGAATATCTGATAAAATACAGATCGACACTGGCGATCCTCAGGATCGATATCGTTGTGTCGGAATAACCTTCGTGCAGCTTGTTGCAAATCTCACAGAGTGTTGTTCCTGGCCTGAGAACCAGTATAGCCGGATTTTGAAGTTTCTCGGGTTCGGTGTTTCTGACAAATTGCTCTACTGCAATAAACTCATCGGGTAATATCCTGAAAACTTCAGAAACAATGGAAGTAATATTCAGCCTTTGAGGAGTGAACTTCTTGCTTAAATTGATAAGTTCATACAGACGGATCAGAACAACTATTTTTTGCCCCTTGTTAAGTGTCTTATTGATCTGTTTGCAGATATTTAAAATCTTTACAGAGTCTCTGAGTGAAGGGGTGCTGTTTTCAGGGATCTCATCCACCTGTTTGACCGAACCTGTGAGATCGTCGAAAAAAAGAACATATTTGATAAGTAAGTTTGAACCCAGCTGCTTTTCAAGGAAATTTATAACGTAATCACGTTCTTTTTGAATGATTCCTCCATCCTGCTTGACGACAAGGGCAAACAGCTCCATTAAAGCTTTTAGGATCTCTTCACTCATTTTTCAGCTGTGAATAAACCAATGTTTTGAAAAGCCCGGCAATAAGAAGTTAAATCTTTTTTGTACGGGGCTTTACAAAATTTCTCTGGATCCATCCAGGTACTATTGATGCACCGATGATCAGGTATGGATAATAACTTATAATCCTCCAGATTATTGCGATGGCGAGCGCCAGGCTTCCGACATATAAAGCATCAGCAGGTATGGCATCGGATATATATCTTCCAAGTATCAGTTCAGCAAAACCGCTTCCACCCGGAGTGGGGCTTATTATCATCATGATCCAGGTAACGAGCTGCCGGGCGAATATCAGAAAATGATCATGTATTGCAAANAANGCNACCANGATCGCATTTACAACCCAGTATCTTGAGGTCCATGACAGAAATGTCGCAGTAAACGCCCTGACCCAGAAAACAAAGGGCTTCCTTTTCAGTTCGTATGAGCTCTCAACGATATCATCCCCGGCCTTGACAGCCGATTCTTTCCACCGTTTTAAGAAGGGAAGACGGAAAAACCAGAGGATTGTCTTTTTGATCTTTTCCGGATCGATGAATAGCCCGTAACCAACAAAGAGCACCCATGCAAGAATTATTAGATATCCGGCTACTGCAACAAAGAAAAGGTTATTCAATAAAGCAATGCCCGTTCCATGAAGAGAGGTCGTAAAAAGGATATCACCCCCGACGATCATCAAAATCAACGGGAACATAATTACAAAATACAGTTCATCCAGAAATGATGTGGCAAGCACTATTGATGTACTTCTTCCCACTGAGATGCCTTCCTTATGGATGAACACGACTGCCACTGCAGTCCCCCCGACAGTCGACGGTGTTATTGCCGAGGTGAATTCCCAAAGCATAATTACTCTGAATGCCTGACGCCAGTTAAGATCGTTTTCTGAAAGAATCCTTATCCGGATCATATATCCCAGATCACGTCCTATCATACAAAGCCAGGCAACCAGAAGCCAGAATAGCGACCTCCATGTGAAATTCAGCAGACTCAGCGCATCGGTATTTATTTCTTTCAGGATAAACCAACCAACAACAGCCAGCCCTATCAGGATCGGAATAACAATTCTCCCCGGCTTTAACCTGCTGACTAGTTTATAGTGGTTATCNGTCGACATTCAACAATTAATTTTCGTGTCCAAAGATCATACAATTTTGTATAAATTCAATACATTTAACTGCCGGTTCCCGAAAACGTGTAAGATTAATTAGTTATATAAAGCTAAATACCATGAATAAAGCAAAATACACTATCCGTACAATGACTGCTCTCTTTTTACTCCTCCTCAGTTACAGCATTGCAGGTCAGCCTGCGGGAAGATCAGTTCAGAATTTTAATTCCGGATGGAAATTCTTNAAGGGTGAAGTCTCAGAAGGTCAGAAGCGAGATATTGATGATTCGAACTGGCGAGAGCTTGATCTGCCACACGACTGGAGCATCGAAGGTCCCTTCGGAAAAAGCAATTACAGCTGCACTGCTTATCTCCCTGGCGGAATTGGCTGGTATAGGAAGACATTTGCAGTTCCGGAGAATGAATCAGGAAGAAAGGTTTATATATATTTTGAAGGAATATACAACAACAGTGAAGTATGGATTAACGGGAGCTCCCTCGGGAAGCGCCCCAACGGCTATATTTCGTTCCAGTATGATATGACACCATTTATAAATTTCGGCGGAGAAAACCTTATTGCCGTCAAGGTGGATCATTCATTATATGGTGATTCGAGATGGTACACAGGTTCAGGAATCTACAGGAATGTCTCCCTGGTAACGGAGGAGCCAGTTCACATAAAGCAATGGGGGGTATATACCCGGACATCAGGTGTGACCGCTTCAAAAGCAACTCTTTCTGCAGATATCTCAGTTGTTAATGAAACAAATCACAACGTGAATCTGAAGGTGATAAGCACACTTAAAAATGGCAATGAAACAGTTGCTAAGGCTACAGGTAAGGTCACTCTGGGGTCAAAGGAAGAAAAGGTGATTAATCAGATATTCGATGTAATCAATCCAAAGCTCTGGAGTGTTGATGACCCTTCACTGTATTCTCTGTATACTGAGCTGAGGGGAAGAGAATTACTGGATAATACAGTTACAACGATCGGGTTCCGTGATATTAAATTTGATCCTGACAAAGGATTCTTCCTTAATGGCCGTAACCTGAAGCTAAAAGGTATATGCATGCATCATGATGCGGGTACGCTGGGCTCGGCAGTTCCGAAGGAAGAGCTTGGCCGGCGTCTCGATATTCTTAAGGAGATGGGATGCAACGCCATCAGGACCAGCCATAATCCGTTCTCTCCTGAATTTCTGGATCTCTGTGATTCTAAAGGATTCATGGTTATCGGTGAGGCTTTTGATGAATGGGAGCTTCCAAAGAAAAAGTGGCTTGCTGGCTGGAACGCAGGCACTCCGGGGAAAGAAGGCTATGCCGTCAATTTTAAGGAATGGGCGAAACGCGATCTCCGCGATTTCATTCTGAGGGACCGTAATCATCCTTCGGTAATCATGTGGAGTATTGGCAATGAGGTCGATTATCCGAACGATCCGTACACCCACCCGGTACTCAATACGGAAGCAAATCCCCAGACGTGGGCAAAATTCAGTGAATCTCTGCCACATGCCGACAGGCTCGGGGAAATTGCCAGGGAGCTTTCTTCGCTTGTAAGGAGTCTCGACAAAACCCGGCCTGTTACTGCAGGTCTGGCATCGGCTCTTATGTCGAATGAAACCGGGTATTCCAATGCCCTAGACGTTGCGGGATATAACTACCAGGAATCAAGATATGCCGGGGATCATATTAAATACCCGAAAAGGCCGCTTTACGGCAGTGAGAACGGAATGACTCTTGAAATGTGGAATTATGTCACCGGCAACGATTATGTTATGGGGCAGTTCCTGTGGACAGGCTTTGAATACCTTGGAGAAGCAGGACGGTATCCGGTACGTTCAAGTACGGCCGGAATTATTGACCTGGCAGGGAATAAAAAACCTGAATTTTTCTTCCGTCAGAGCATCTGGAGTGAAAAACCGATGGTTTTTATCGGGACTGCCGACAAAAATGCCAAAAGCGGCCCCGACAATCTCTGGTCACATAAGAGAGTGGAGCCTGTCTGGAACTGGCCCGAAGGGAAAATGGTAATCGTAAACGCCTTCTCTAATTGCGAGGAAGTTGAACTATTCCTGAACAATCGTTCTCTCGGAAATAAAAAGATGTCTGATTTTGTAAACCGTACAATATCATGGGATGTTCCTTTCGAAAAAGGAACCCTGAAAGCCATTGCAAAAAACAATGGGAAGTCTGTAGCGGAGTATGAGCTGAAAACTACCGGATCACCGGTCAAAATTGTCGCATCAATCAACGAGAGATCAATGAAAGCCGACAGAAATGATCTTTCTCATATTTTTGTGACACTTTGCGATGAAAATGGAAATACTGTATATACAGCAGGGAATGAAATCACTTGTGAGATTGAAGGACCGGTCCGTCTGCTTGGCATGGAGGATTCAAATCCTGCGAACACTGAAGATTACAAGGATAAAAAACAGCATGCATATCATGGGAAATTGCTGATTTACCTTCAGGCAACCGATAAACCCGGAACTGCCATCATAAAATTGACATCTGAAAATCTGAAAGAAGCAATTGTAGAAATTGTTGTAATGGAATAGATACTGTCTTAAAAGTTCTTCCATTTGGTTTACCCCTGAATCCCCGCCAGCTGGCGGGGACTTGTTGGTTTCCACTACTTTTAAAAGCCCCCCGTGGGGGGGGTGGGGGTAAAACTTGACTTTTGAGAAAGCCTTTACACACTATGCAATGATTATTCCTGACCGTTCAATACCCCGTTTTCACCATTCGGCAACCAGATTATCCTGTTCTGCACAATTTATTTTTATCCGCCATTTATATGGTTTTCCTTTGAAATAGATTAATCGATAAACCAAAAAAGTGATATACCACAAAATATGTCACAAGATTCAGTAGAGACAGGTATTTGTAAGAAATCGTAAATTTGATAATATGAAAAAAATAACGCTTGAGAGATTCGTCGATCAAAGAAGACCTTTATCGCATATTCTTTATATCCTGATAGTATTGGTAGGGATATCTTTAATTTTTTTTAAGAACCGGACTGAGATGAGATTCTCAGAGGCAGCGGCCTCATTCTTTTTCGGATTGATCCAGNTGGAAGTATTCATTTTTATTGCACGGATTATTTTCAAAAAGCCAGACATTAATATTACCGGTCTTCAACTTACAAAAGTGGTTCTTTTACGTTTTGTAATCTTTATCTCGATATGCTTTCTGGCAGCTTTGATAATTATTTTATTTTTTCAACTGACCACCGGCTGGATTAAAGGTGCAGGGACATCAGCTGTCATAAAGAACTTCTTCGGGTCTGAGTTCAACGGATGGTTTAGATCAACAGTTGGGGGATTGACATTCGGTGCAGTTGTCTTCATTGTTGTCCAGTGGCAGGATGCACTTAAAAGGGAGCAGAAATTGAGGGAAGAGAATCTTATATTCCAGAACGAAACTCTTAAAAGTCAGATAAATCCTCATTTCCTTTTCAACAGTCTGAATACTGTCTCCTCATTGATTCAGTCAGACCCTGAAAAAGCCGAAAAGTTCATAAATAATCTGTCTTCAGTCTACCGTTATATACTTGAAAACAGCCAAAAAGATAAGGTTACTGTCCAGTCAGAACTGGAATTACTGGACAGGTATTTTGAGCTTCATCGTGTGAGGGATGAAGAAAAAATATCATTAACCATTGATTATTCCAATGCAGATAATTATCANATCCTGCCCGTCTCACTGCAAATACTTCTNGAGAATGCAATAAAGCATAATTCATCCACAAGAGAAAACCCTTTAAGAATTTCGATCAGCTTTGAGGATCAGTATGTTGTCATGATAAACAATCTGCAGAAAAAAGCTACTCAGATTAAATCGACAGGAACAGGTCTGAAAAACCTGTCGGAAAGGGTAAAGTTAATTACCGGAAAAACCCTTATAATTGAAGAGAATAATAATTTCTTTATTGCAAAAATACCTTTGCTGAAATGAATGTCCTTGTAGTTGAGAATGAGCATCCGGCAGCGGATAAAATAGTCAGACTTTTAAAGAAGCTCGACAAATCGATTAAAGTCATTGATGTTATCGAGACCGTTGAGGATGCTATAAACAGGCTTCAGGAGAATCCTCAGCCCGATCTTATACTTATGGATATACAACTCGATGACGGACTCTGCTTTGAGATATTCGATACTGTTAATGTAGATATACCGGTTATTTTTACGACTGCTTATGATGAATACACTCTGAAAGCTTTCAAGGTTAACAGCATAGATTATCTTCTGAAGCCGGTTGATGAAGAATCGCTCCGGCTGGCTCTTGTAAAATTTAAAAGACTGAATGCTGACAAGGATCCCTTCAGAAGAGATTTCAGGCAACTGATCCATGAATTCAGGAATCAGTACAAATCAAGGTTCCTCATAAGGATAGGAGATAAGTTCAGATCAGTTCAGGCAGGCGAAATATGTCATTTCCATATTGCCGAACGGAATGTTTTTCTTACCGATTACAACGGAAGGGATTATGGCATTAATAATTCCCTTGACCAATTGCAGGAGATGCTTGATCCCCGTAAATTTTTCAGGATTAACCGGGAATGTATTGTCAATATAGATTCAATTTCCCTGATGTATAGTTATTCATCGAGCAGGCTTCAACTAACCCTGAAGGGCCAGGAACAAAACGAACTTTTTGTCGTAAGCCGCGATAAGGTTTCTGAATTTAAAAAATGGATCGACAGGTAATCTTGCGAAAATATTAGTAAATTTCTTTGGAGTGAATTTCGTAACGGATATCTTCGGAAAAGAATTGACTGAAAAGAAAGCAATAACTCTGATGAAAAACCTTGTTCAATTACAATTGATTGGATTTTTCCTTTTAATAACAGTTAANGGAGTTTTTGCCCAGACGGAAAACAAAGCCGGGAAATTAATTGAAGCGCTAAAATNCGGTGACATGAAAAATGCTCTTGAACTGGCGCAGAGTATTGATTCGGTAAATTATACCGACCCGGCCGGGACAAGCCTCCTTATTATGGCCTCCCGTTTCGGCCATCCTGATGTCGTCATTTTGCTGCTGGCAAAGGGAGCAAGACCCGANATGAAAGCTGCCGACGGATCCACAGCCCTTATCTGGGCTTCTGTAAGAGGGAGTGCATACATTGTAAAGTTATTACTTGATAACGGTGCAAATCCTGACATTCAGGATCATGATGGTTCGACAGCTCTTATGTGGGCATCATTAAGCGGAAATATATTTAGTGTAAATCTGTTAATGGATAAAGGTGCAAATTCATCATTATTACGTTCTGACGGCGCGACGGCACTTTTAATTGCAGTTGAGGAAAGTCTCGATGAAATCCTGAAGACACTGCTTGACNGAGGAGCAAATCCGGATCAGCCGGGTGGCAACGGACTAACTCCATTGATGCGGTCATCTCAGCTGGGACGAAAAGAAATTGTAAGAATTCTTCTTGAAAAAGGTGCAAACCCCGATTTTCAGGGTAAAAATGGATATACCGCTCTTATGGTAGCTTCAATGAACGGCCAGACGGATATTGTTACAGAGCTATTGAATAAAAATGCAAACAGGGATCTGAAGAATGATGCCGGAAAAACGGCACTGGATATGGCAGCAAATACCGATATTAAGAGCTTACTTGCAAATCTTGAAAAACCACAATAAATTCGCCCGAAAGCATATTCAACAAAAATCCGATGCCCATGGCACCGGTTAATCAGTAAGTTTTATTCTGACTCAGACTTTTTCTCAACAATAATAGTGCAATCGGTAACCAGTGCTGTGATTGCACCGACAGCCGCAAATACCGGGGCCAGAACAACTCCAAGTGCTCCAATTGTAAGAGGAAATTCTACTATGGTTTCTTCTTTTTCATTTTTGATGATAATCTTTCTGGCATTTCCCTCCTTAATAATCTCCTTGACCTTCGATAACAACTCATCGGCTGTTACTTTGAAAGACTCGTGGTTTGGATTTTCCTTTTCTGTCATATTGGTATGGTTTTTATATTTTTGCGTGAGGCGAATAATAGCCCGATGTCGCAGATATAGCAAATTTATGAAAAAATCATGACCGGTTTCCGGTTATTCGNTAACAATATTTTCAGGAAATAATATTTGATTTGTTTCTTTACCTTTCTTAACTTTATCACTAAATCAAAGAGCCTGACAGGTTACTGAATCCTTAATTGTCAGATTTATGGCACCAAGAATTTTTAACGAATACTCAAGGAGAAATACTGTAGGTTTCTGGATCACAACTAGTATCGGAATAGTGTTGCTGATCTGCCTTTTATTTCTGCTTGTAAANTATATGATTGTTACCTTTTAAGTCAGTTCTTGAAGGTCATTTGATTTTTACGAATTTCAATTCTGAAGTTTTTTCTCCGGATAAATTATAATTGATCCAGGTCCTCTCTTTAGGACTTATATAAACCATTTCATATCTGGTCCAGACTGCTGCAGGATNAAAATTAACAACCAGATCCACTTTGAACTTTTTTTCGTCATTAAATTCCGCAATCCATGTCATATAGTCTCCGCTGGGCCATAGCACATAACCTTTTAGTTTGCCATCAAGTGAATCAAATCCCACATTATTTACATAATAGGGCGTTTTCCGGCCGTCTGTAATACGATAAACTGTTACTATAAAACCGTCCCCGTATGGCTGGCATTCCCAGACTTCTACTGTATCGTTCCCGACAGCTGCCTGCCAGGTACCGATGAACCTCTTCATTATCTCAAGCTGTTTTAATTCGGCTATATTAGTCTGTGCCGTGAGCCAGGTTGAACAAACCAGAAATAAAACGGCTGTTACAGAAGCTTTGTATAGCTTTTTTATTGCTTTTGAACCGGCAGAATTAATAACCATAAGCTTAATTATTCAACAAAGTTACTCGAACAAATGATCAAAATCAATTTTATTTTAAGACCTGATCAGGCTCATCAGTTGAATTGCAATCCTCAATTGAAATTTATAACTTTAATAAATTATTACCAGAAAACATATGAAGCATTCAAACAGGTCATTGCCGGCGCGAATAGTCCTTGGTCTTTTCATGGTTACCGGTTTCTGTTCCTATTCCCAGGTCCCCGCACTCGAATTTGGAAAAGCGGTGATTATAAAAGATATAACCCTCCCGGTTCATGGGAAAAATATTCAATTAAAATGGATAAATGTAAACACGGCGGGCGACACCTGGACAAAACAAAAGGGGATACTCATTTGCTCAGGTAAACCTATAGGTGTTATGCGTTCTGAAAAACAATATGAAAACTTCATTCTGCATATCGAGTGGATGCACATGGAACCCGGAGGTAACTCCGGGGTATTTGTCTGGTCTGAAGCCAATCCTGCCGAAGAATCGCGTCTGCCCGACGGAGTTGAGGTACAGATGCTCGAGCTCGACTGGATTAATCTAAATACAAGGGACGGGGTTGTTCCACCGGTTGCATATGTTCACGGCGAGCTATTTGGGGTTGGCGGAGTGAAGACCATACCGGATAATCCGAGGGGAACAAGGAGCAAGTCGGTCGAAAACAGGTGCCTTGGACGAGGAAACTGGAATATCTATGATGTTGTTTGCATTGATGGTGTCATTAAACTCTCTGTAAACGGCAAATTTGTAAACGGGATAAGTCAATCGACGCAGAGAAAGGGATATATCTGTC
>JGI20214J51650_10000221_pt1 | contig 36184 bp, 31 predicted proteins | sample WetSurMetagenome_FD_51650 | JGI IMG/M metagenome (IMG submission 51650)
CGAGCCGTTCCCATTGATGGTGCCCCCAACCACCCGGCTTCCCGGCTTCTTGGAGACGGGAATGCTCTCGCCGGTGATCATGGCCTCGTCAACGTAGCTTTCTCCTGCCGTGACTGTGCCGTCTGCCGGAATCTTCTCTCCGGGCCTGACGACAAGCCGATCGCCGACCATCACCTCGTCCACTGAGACCTCAACCTCCCGCCCGTCCTTCAGAAGGGTGGCTCTCTTGGGCACCAGGCCCACCAGCTTCTTGATTGCTTCCGAGGTCCGGCCTTTGGCTCCGGCCTCCAGGTAGCGGCCCAGGGTGAGAAAGGAGGCCAGCATCACAGCCGTCTCGTAGAACATGAAGTCGGGCGTCAGGACTATGCCGAATGTTCCCAGGATGGATGAGCCATAGGCCACGCCGATTCCCATGCCGTACATGACATCCATATCCAGGTTGCTGTTGGCAAGCGATCGCAGTGCTGCCCGGAAGATGGGGCGGCTCACATAGACGAAGACCGGTGCGGATACTATGAGCATGAACAGGCCCATGAAATTGGGATATGCCATGGCGATCTGCATGGGCACAATTTCATGGACGGGAAGGTACATGAGGGCCATGAGAAAGAGGCTTGTCGCAAAGCCGATGATGATGCGCCGCTTCTTGTCTGCCTGGTCCCTGGCAAAGGCCTCCTTCTCCCGGTCGGCCAGTGCCTCCTCGCCTTCCAGCCCCAGGAATTCGTAGCCGGTATCGACTATGGCCTTCTTCATCTCCTCCAGGCCCACCATGCGAGCATTGAAGGTGACATAAGCCTTTTCGGATGCCAGATTCACCCGCACCTCCACGACGCCATCCAGCTTCTTGAGGGCGATCTCCAGCGCCCCCACGCACATGGCGCAGACCATGCCGCCGATCTTGAGGACCACTTTTTCGTCGATAACGTCATATCCGGCGTCCTGCACCGCCTTCTCCAGATCATTGAGGCTCAGCTTCTCGGGATTATATTCGACCGATGCCGTCTCAGTTCCCAGGTTGACGAAGGCCGACTGCACGCCATCCAGATTTCGCAGTGCCTTTTCAATGGCAGCAGTGCAGGCGGCGCAGACCATGCCGGCGACCTTCAGCGGGGCCTTTTTATTGGAGGTCATATATCTAAATAAACCTCTCAAATCTCTCTTTTCCGACCTTGCAGATGGGACAGACCTCAGGAGGCCCTTCCCGGGCACAGAGATAGCCGCAGACGGTGCACCTCCAGACGGGAAGGGAGAGCTTGAAGGCCATCTTTGCAATATCCTCGCCCAGTGATTCTGCTGATGCTTTTTTCGCCTGAAGCTGCGCCACTCTCTCTTCAGGTGCAAGCCTTCTCTCCGGAATGGAGGAAAGCTCCCGCTCGCCCTTCAGGACCGCTCTGGAGACATAAAGCGCGCAGTAGCAGGCGCCGAATTCTGTGATATCCGCGTCTCTGTAGTCACAGGGGCAGATCAGGTCCAGATCCTCGGCCTTTACTCCGGAGGCCAGGCGGCAGGGACAGGCGCGGTAGCCGTAGCGTTTCTCGTTTACGAGCAGGCCTCTGGCCAGGCCCTTCACAAAATCCGCATCGGGATTGAGGTTGTATCCGCCCTGTCTGGCATCTCTATCAAGGCGGGAGCACAACCGGTCAACCTCATCATCGGCGGGCGGCACGAAGTCCTCTGCCATCAGCTCAGAGCCTCCCGGATCTCCTTTTCCTTCAGTCCCACTATGCTCTTCTCGCCAATGACCAGGGTGGGAAACGAGAGGCTTGAGTTGTATTTCTTGACCTCGGCGATTGCCTCTGTCCTATCTTCGCCTTTAAGCAGGTCAACATAAATGTAGTCGAAAGCTATGCCCAGAGATGATAGCAATTCCCGGGTCTTCTTGCACCAGATACAGGTGCTCAGGGCAAAGAGCCTGACCTTGCCCTTATCCTTTCCTGCGACATGCTCGAATTTCATTGGATTACCAGCAATTAATAATGCGCTGTTTGACGATAAGTAACTACTCCTTCCCAGCAATTTTTGCCTCTTTAGGCTTGGGGCGGGACCGGATTTTGCAGATGCAGGGAAATGTCACATTTCAGGCAGTGATCTTCACAACACCAATTCTTATCTCATCCGACGCCTGCAAACAGTAGCTCGCAAAAAATATGAAGGCCAACAAGCTGGGCAATTGGACGGCATTGAAGCCTTTTCTTAAATCCTCCAGCTTTGGGCCATGCCTATCCTGAAATCGCCTGGTAGACGCTGATCTTCAATTCGCCGTAGTTATCGCTGTAGCCTCCGCCATCGTAGACGCGGGCCTTGAGCATCTTTCCTTCTCCGAAGACCACCGCCTCATAGACATGGGACGGGTTGTATTCCGCAGGCTTTCCGGTATTCCTCTCGATGAGATCGCTCAGGTGAACCGAAGGATCGACCAGCTCCAACTGGCCCCATACCTGCGGCACGTCGCCAATTCTCCATTTGGCATAGACGAAACAGGAGTCCACCCCATCCGGCTCAGGCGGGCTGTCCCAGAGGCTGCACATCCCCTCTCCCACGACGATGTAAGGCCGTCCCTGATCCAGGAAGATGATATCCTGGGGATCGGTCCAGTTCGCCGGGATTGAAATCGGTCCGACGAGGAGCGCTCCCTTCTGATAGCGGGTCTCATTGGCGACAAGGCTTCCCGTGGCCGCAGCGGCAGCATTCGGCGCAGCAGGCGCAGCCGTGCTCTGCTCTCCATCGGCCTGCTCCGTTGCTATGCTGCCCTCCAGCTGCTGCATATGAGCGCAGTCTCCATTGAGGCAGGAGTAGACCGCTTGCCAGCGATCGAGCTGATCGTTGTAGCGGTCCATCTGCTCCTTGCTGCCGCTCTGCTCGGCATCCATCAGGTTGCGGGTGGTTCTTAGCATACTATTGTAAGCCCAGTTCTTCAGCGCCCCCTTGGTGAGATCGGGCGAACTCATAATGAGGGATGACAATGTGGAGACCGGCTCGGGCAGCTGATAGGAAGCCGCACCTATAAAATTCGAAATGTACTCCTCATAATCCGATTGAGTCAGATCTTTTCCTTCCACAGATGAGATCGATAGAAGGACGACGAACATGGCAATCATGAAGATGCAAATGGCCATTTTAGTAGTATTCATTTTCTTGCCTCTTGTATGCTGCACTCAATTCCGGCGCCAGGCATACGGGATAACTGTATGAGATGTCAATTTAGTTAAAGGTTGCTGATTAATAATTATAAAATTCGGAATTGATTGTATCTACCCATAAGGTTCATGTATGCCTAGGCGCGTGGGAGTTTGTTTTGCATCGACTGGATCTCTTCTATCTTCTTTTGCAGATTGCTGTCGATCTTTGCACCTTGAAGATCCGATCTCGCCAGAGAATCCAGGCTGCTATCGTCATAATTGATTCCCATCAGATTTGTCCCATTCAGTCTGCAGCCGATAAATGCCGTTCCGGCAAAGCTCGTGCCGCTCAAATCCGCGCCGCTCATATCAACATCGTAGAAGGATACCCGATTCAGCTTAGCCTCTTTGAGACTGGAATTGCAGAAGATCGCACCAGTAACGACCATATCCTTGAAAGAAGAACTATCCATTCTAGCCCCGATCATCCTCGTCTGAGTTAAAAGGGACGATTCGAAATGAGCTGCAGTCATATCCGCTTCCGTAAAGTCAGCTCTGGTGAGGTCTGCAGACATGAGCTTTGACCATTTCAGACTCGCTCTCTTGAGAATTGATTCCGTGAGGTCGGTATATGCTAGTCCGGCGGCATCAAGGTTTGAACCGGTGAGGTTTGATCTTACCACGAAGGCCCGTGATAGGTCGGTTTCACCCAGATCCACGCCGCTCAAATCCGCGGAAGAGATCTCGGCCCGAGATAGCACACATTGAAAGAGTGAGCAGCCTCTGAGGTCGGCCCAGTTCAGCTTTGCATCCAGCAACAACGCGTTGTCTAAATTAGCTCCCGAAAGACTAGACCCGGTGAGATCGGAGCTGCGAAGCATTGCTCCGGACAAATCAGCATCGTTCAGATTTGCGTCTGTGATGGCCGCTCCGCTCAGGTCTGTTTTCCGCAGATTGGCTCCGGCCAGGAGGCAATTGGCCATGTTTGCCTGGACGAGAATCGATCCGCTCAGATCCGTGCCGGTGAGATTGGAGTCATTCATCGCGGCTCGCTCCAGATTTGCGCCTTTGAAATCCACATTCGATAGATCGGACCCGGAGAAATCTGATGCCCTCAGATTCGAACCGGAAAGGTCGGCCCTGCTGAAGTTCGTATTTGTGAAATTGGCATAGATCGATGCAGCATCTAGTATCCTGCAGTTGCTGAATTTCGCCATCCCCCATGACACCTCGGAGAGATCCGCTCCCGTCAAGTTCGAATGGGATAAGTTGGCTTCAAAGATATCCGCTGCATGCAAGTTCGCTCCTACCAGGTTTGCAATTGTTATTTCTGATCCCGAGAGATCTGAAAATCTGAGATTCGAGCCCGAGAGGTCGGCTCCACGAAGGACAGATCTTGCTAAACAGGCCCGTGATAGGTCCGCTTTGCTCAGGTTTGCTCCGCTGAGCTTGGAGTCGGTCAGGTTGGACCCGATGAGCTTTGCCCGGCTGAGATCCGCGCCCGTGAGATCAGCTCCAGAGAGGTCAGCTCCGCTGAGTTCCGCTCCTTGCAAGCTGGAATGGCTCATATTTGCGCCCCAGAGCCAGGCCATTCTGAGATGAGCATGGGATAGGTCGGATTGGATGAAAACTGCATGGGATAGGTCGGATTGGTTGAGGTGAGCCCCATTGAGATCGATACCTGCCAGGTTCCTATAGCTCAGGTCAACTCGATCCCGGATCTCATCAGCAGGAGCACCAGTTATGCTATTTGCTGTAATGAGATAGAGGGTCATTAGAGCACATACCCCCATTAAACTGCAAAACGCATTCCGACTCATTTAACATCGGCTCCAATACATATCCTGGCCTGTTTTCCATTGAGGACCCGTCATCTTCATCAAAGCGGAGACGAAATGCCTGAAATCATTCTCCAAGATAACGTGAGGCGACATATTCAATAAAGATATAGTGAACATCATGTCTTCTCTAAATCACAATGATTGATCAAATACGGCCAGGAATGCTATTATATCCTAATCCCTGATATATAAGCTTCTCTTATATCGCGTTTTTAACTCCGCCAAAGACTTTATTAACGAGCCTCGCAAATAGGTCGACACACATATTCGCTTTCGCGGGGGATTTGGTTTGTTCGGGCGTTCAGTCTCATTTGGATTTGCATTTTTTTATGTATTGCTGATAATCGGCTGGGCCTCATCTGACGGCGTAAATGGTCTGCACGACTCGGAAAATGCCTCCATACTTCGGGTGGCACTGATCGATTATGGTACTATTGGAGATCATGGCTGGACATATGAGGGCCATGTCGGAGCAACCAGAATGGCCAAGCATCTTCCCTATGTTAACCTCTCAGAGAGAGAGAGTGTCTCGGACTCAAACGCCTCCCAAATACTTAGAGAATATGCCCGGAATCAAACCCAATTGATATTCTGCCACAGTATTAGCTTTGGAGAAGCGATCAGAGAGGTCGCGCCTGAGTATCCCAATGTGACTTTTATGTGGTGCGGCGGCAGAGATAGATTGGCTCTAAACGTGGGAACCTACTATGAGAGAATATATCAGGCCGAGTACCTGGCGGGAATCGTGGCCGGTTACATGACCAAGACCAATAAAATAGCTGCCGTCGAGCCCATTGCCAATCCGCAGGTGGTGATGGCCATCAACGCTTTCGCCAAAGGAATGGCCAGCGTCAACCCCCAGGCCAGGCTGCATGTGTTGTGGGTGGGAAGCTGGTACGATCCCGTAAAAGAAAAGCAATTGGCTCTCTCATTGATCAATGAGGGCTGTGATGTCATCACTCATGGCTCCGACTCGGACGCCACCGGCGAGGCAGCAGAGGAGACCGGGACCCACTTCATCTCCCTCGGCTCGGACACGGGCAGGTTCTTTCCCCATGTGTTTCTCACCGGAGCGATCTGGAACTGGGAACCTATGATGATCGATATAGCAGACGCGGTTCATAATAGGACCTGGTCCGCCCGTCCTCAACAGGACTGGTGGTATGGCATGAGAGAGGGTGCGGTAGAGCTGGCACCCTTAAGCGATCTGGTTCCTGAGGATTGCAAAAGGCTGGTGCAAGAGAAAAAAGGAGCCATGACCAGTGGACAATTGAGCGTATTTCCGGGTATGAGCGATGAGGAGAAGCTGAAGATGAACTATCTGGAGAACAATGTGATTGAAGAAAATAACAGGACATATGAAAATGCATGAATCGGCCTTATGGCATCGATTTCGCTGACAAAAGATCTGCCGCGAGCCAAAATATATTACCTTGTCCAGCACATTTAGCAGTGTGATCTCCTGGAGGATTATTGACTGATGTGACTGCCAGGCTGGCAGAACTTGTGGCAAATCATGAGGATTGGCTGATGCAGCAGGTCCTCGATTATGCCAAAAGACAGGGGTACACCAGATACACCTCCACTCTGGCAGAAGCCTGGAGGATCTCTATAGCAGGAATCTCCAAATCCCTGCGGGATGCTCTTGCGACCAAATCCGGCGTACCTGAGCTTCATCCCGATGAAGATTATGCAAAGGATCCAATTGCCCATTTTGGCATCGTCGAGGCCCAGAAGCACCGGGAAAGGGGCGTAAGCTTTGGCATGTTCCTGGGCCTGATGAAGTACTATCATCAGAGCTACATCGATCTCATCCAGCAATCAGGCTTCAGTACTGAGGAAGAGCGGCAATGCCTGTTGTTTGTCGATAGGTTCTTCGATCGCATTGAGCTGAGTTTTTGCATCGAATGGAACAGCATGGGCGATAATCGGATGATTGCGGAACTGCAATCTGCCAATCGCCGCATGACAAATGAGAAAAATAAATACTTGACAATCTTTGAGAGCATTATCGATCCCGTTTTTCTATTCGACAGGGATAATCGCATTGAAAATTTAAATCATGCCGCTTCAGAGCTCTTCTTCGGCGATAACGTTCCCGGAGCCGCATACTACGATGAACACAATTGCCGAGTCTCGTTGCCGTTCATCGCTGATGAGCTAGCTCTATTGGATGATAAAGAACAGAGGCAAATTGTCTTCGAGAAGCAAGCCCAGACCAGCAAGGGCATCCAACATTTCCTGGTCAAGATCGAGAAGATGCTTGATGTCAGCGAGAAGTTCAGCGGTAAGGTGGTTGTGCTCAACGACATAACCGAGCGCAAGCTTGCTCTTGAAGCCCTGTGCGAGTCGGAGCAGCGTTTGACCGATATCATTGATTTCCTGCCTGATGCCACATTTGCCATAGACAATGAGGGAAAGGTAATCGCCTGGAACCGGGCTATTGAGAGGATGACGGGCGTGCGAAAGGAGGAGATGATCGGAAAAGGCAATTATGCATATTCAATACCTCTGTACGGAGAGGCAAAACCAATTCTCATCGACCTGGTTCTCAAAGATCACCAGGGGATTGATGATCAGTATTGCTTTGTTTCAAGAACGAAAGATCAGTTAATTGCGGAATTTTTTGTTCCTGAATTCAAGGGTGGAAAGGGTGCCTTTCTCTGGATTATTTCCTCTCCGCTTTACGACAGCAATGGCCGTGTCGTGGGCGCAATCGAATCCGTCCGCGATATCACCAATCATAAGCTATTCGAGGATGAGCTGAAGAAAACCAATCTACAGCTGAAGATTGCCACGGATCATGCCAGAGAGATGGCCACAAACGCAGAGCGGGCAAACGCAGCCAAATCCGAATTTCTGGCAAACATGAGCCACGAGATTCGCACTCCTCTGAACGGAGTCATCGGTATGACAGGAATGCTTCTGGATACGGATCTGAATGCTGAACAGCATGAATATGCGGAAATCGTCCGCACCAGCGGAGAGATGCTTCTCAGCCTCATCAACGATATCCTGGATTTCTCAAAGATCGAAGCCCGCAAACTGGAGCTGGAGGCCCAGGACTTTGATCTACGCTTCTTGCTCAAGGAGGTGGTAGACCTCCTGGCCCTCAGTGCCCATGAGAAGGACCTTGAGCTGGACTGTACTATAGAACCGGGTGTTCCGTCCCGGATGAGAGGCGATCCTGGCAGGCTGCGTCAGATTCTGGTAAACCTGACGGGCAATGCAGTCAAATTTACCGAGAAAGGCAAGATAATTGTTCGCGCCGATCTGGAGAGCGAAAACGATAGACCTGCCACAATTTGTTTTTCTGTCATCGATACCGGAATCGGCATTCCTGAAGACCGACAGAGCATACTCTTCTCGCCTTTCACTCAGATAGATGGCTCGACCACTCGCCAGCACGGAGGCACCGGCCTGGGATTGGCGATCTCTAAAAATCTGGCGGAATTAATGGGAGGCAAGATCGGCCTGGTGAGCAAAGAAGGCGAAGGATCTACATTCTGGCTGACAGTGCCGCTGGAAAAGCAGACCGCCGGACCGGCATCAGCTGATGAGCTGCCCTTGAGACGCGATCGGCCTCACGATGCAGAGAATCGGCTGCAAGAGCCGGAAGCGCAGTTTCTGAAGACGGCAAACAAGATACGCATCCTGGTAGCAGAGGACAATCCAGCGAATCAAAAGGTAGCACAGGCCATGCTCAGGAAGATAGGCCTCCGAGCGGATGTGGTGGCCAACGGCAAGGAAGCCGTCGACGTACTTCAGATCGTTCCCTATGATCTATTGCTCATGGATTGCCAGATGCCTGAGATGGACGGATTCGAGGCGACAAGAGCTATTCGCCGGAATGGTTCAAAGGTTCTCGATCCGCACATTCCGGTTATTGCCATGACTGCCTCCAACATGCAGGGTGATCGGGAGAGATGCATCCAGGCAGGGATGGATGATTTCATTGCCAAGCCTTTTCAGAAGAAGGAACTGGCGGAGATCCTTGCCAGATGGCTAAAATAGGAGCGGAATTGTTGGCATTGAATCCCTGCGACATGCACAAGGATCAATTGCCAGCATTCTTTATCTAATTTATTGTATTATAGCTAATGGCAGCACTTGTGTCCGTGCTTATGATCCGCATCATGGATATGCTCATGGACGTGCTCTTTACCATTGTGAACGTGCTCGTGTTCATGTTTATTATCATCATGGCAACACATTTAGATTCACCTCCAGTTCATTGTTATTAGAATCTAATTACTCATATCCGGTATATAATGCTTTTTGCTGCTTATTACTAGGATTTATTGAACTTTTGTAAAGGAAAATGGCTGCAATTTGTAGCAATAACCATGCAATCATGCATAACTATTCTGTCGGGATTTTGTTATTAGGATAAATCTTGCGTTGGGATATGATTCTAGTGGGACGGATAATTAATATCGCCGAGGCTTTTTAAGGATTTTCGGCAGGATAATGCGACTGGAAAAAAGGATATGTCGGTCTCTAATTTGGCCTGTTGCATTGCGGTTTAGCGATGAGAAATCTCGCGCATGCTGTCGCATGAACGCAAAAATTTCGTTAAAGTAAATGCCATTGTTGCATAAAGCCGTCCTGCTCAATGGGTGCCTATCCCTATCGCAGGCATGAATGCATCAAAATTGCAATTCCCGGCATATCAGTAGCAATTACGGGCCATAGTCCAGGCAAAAATGGTAACGGCAAAAAAATGCAGTCCTTAACCATCCAGGCCGCAAAGCTGGCAGCTATGATGCCATTTTGGCTCTGCTACGAACTGGATGGGATTGCCTGCATTGCATAAGCCGGTATTTATCTGCTTGATGAACTCTGGCAGCTCTGCTGGCTTCATGCTTTCAGGGTTGATCCTGCCCAGCTCCCGGCCATGAATGCAGAAGCGCCCGTCCGTTTTATCAATAGTCACGACAGCGTATTCCGGCTTATCCTCATTCTCGCCATCGCTCAGATAGAGCAATTTCCCGTGATAAAAGCTGCAGCAAAGAGGCCATTTGTGGTTGAACATCGCATCCGTCAATTCTTCACTGCTATCGATCCTCGTGAATGAAAATGATCTATCTACATGATTCATCAAATTCACCTCTTCTTATGTTCTTCTTCCTCGCCATGCACATGTTCATGCTTTATTTCGTGTTCATGTTCATGAGTATGGGCTTTATCCTCATGCTTATGCTCGTGCTCATGTTTGATCTCGTGTTCGTGTTCATGCTCATGCATTTTTTCCGGCTTGTGTTCATGCTCGTGTTTTTCTGTCATTTTCGCCACATTCCCTATCTTGATAGCCAATTTCACAGGCTGCTCAAGCGTTCTGACTACATATTACTTAATTGTTGTTATGATCTAAATACTTTTCTATAATTTGTGCTCTGAAGTGCTATTTTTAATTAAAGTAGTATTCGCAGCTTACCCGGCAAAGGATTCTCAAACCAACCGGACGATCGGAACAAACCTGACTATTGGAATGCAGCCGGACGATCGAAAAAATTGTGGTCTAATTCAAATGCGGATGAGCGTGCTCTTTTCCGTGGGCATGGAGGTGCTCATGTACCGCCTTTCCGTGAATATGCATATGCTCGTGAATGAGGTTGACGCTGAGCAGCAGCGCCATGTTATCCAGCACTGTGATCGTATCTCCATCGACTTTAACGCCGTGATCTTCGCCCATGACTATGGCCCTCTTGCTGATCTGCTCAATGGTTTCCAGGTCGTGCGTGGCTGTTATAACCGTCTTTCCGGATCTCGCCAGCTCCTGCAAGAGTTCGACCAGCCATAGCTGCGTTCTGGGGTCCAATCCGGCAGTCGGTTCATCCAGCAAAAGGACATCCGGATTATTGACCAGTACAGTGGCTATGCATACTTTTTTCTTTTCCCCGCCGCTCAGGGTATGGGGCGATCGGTCCCGCAGTTTTGCAATTCCCATAATCTCCAGAACGTCCTCCACTCTCTGTTTAACCTCATCGGCAGGAACCGCTAGCTGCAATGGTCCAAAGGCGATCTCCTCGTAGACCGTGGGCGAGAAGAGCTGGATATCCGAGTTCTGAAAGACGAATCCCACCTTGGTGCGGAAAAATGACCTGAACTCATTGTCCTTGATGGCATCAAAAACGTCCTCGGTTATTTGGCTTCCAAAGGCATAGAACTCTCCGGATGTGGGATAGATCAGTCCATTCAGGATGGCCAGGAGAGTTGATTTGCCGCTGCCGTTTGTGCCGATTATTGATACCTGTTCTCCACGGCTGATCTTCAAGCTGATATTTCTTAGTGCATTGATCTTCCCCACGTATGAATATGAGATATCTTTCAGGTCGAAAATGGTATCCATATTCTCACATCCAGATCAAATTATGAGCGACCAGCACAAGCAATATGCTCAGCGATATGGCCGCAGCCATTGCGGCATAATCCCGGTGCAGCATTTTGAACTCTTGCATGACCCGCACATCGCCATTGAAGCCGCGAGACATCATGGCCATGTGCACCTTTTCGCTCATATCGATGGATCTTATCAGCGTGTAGCCCATTCGCCCGCCAACCCATTTCTGCTCATCGAACATGCTCCTGGACCTGATAGTCCTCGCTTTCTTGGCGGTGTACATCTCACGCACCATGTCCATGAGCAGGAAGATGTATCTGTAGGCCATCTCCAGCGTCAGGACATAGATCTTGGGAACTCCCACCGAGCGCAGGGACTTGAAGAGCACCTGCTGAGGCGTAGTGATAAAGAGCAGCACCACGGAAGAGACGCAGGTTGCGACACGCATGGTGAATATGATTGCCATATTGACCCCCTGCCTGGTGATGAAGATGCTCTCCGGCAGAGAAAAAGGCCCGAGGGCGGCTCCCGGCCCAAGGTATGCCAGCTGAACCAGAGGATCGCCGGGGAAGAAGACATTGAATATCATGGGCAGGGCGATTATGCCCGCAAAGATGGGAATAAAGAGCCAGACGCGCTTGATGAAGAACAGCACATCGACCTTGCTCAGATACGCAAAGAGCAATGTCGCCAGGTAGACCATGATCAATAGATCGAGGCTACCTACCATGCTGGTGGCAAATACGATGGCCAGAATGGAGATCAGCTTGGCCCTGGGGTCCAGGGTCTGCAAAAGGCCGTCTCGCTTGGCATAGGTCTCAGAGACAAAAGCTTCCTGCAAGAAGCTGAAGATTCCATCTATCGTCTTTCCCACAAAGCCTTTCTTGCCGTGATGTGCCGCAGAACACGAGCAAGAGCCAGTATCCACATCCTTCATCCATTCCGGGATCATTTCTTTCTGCTCCAAATCCTGAGATTCCAAACCATAATTAAATGTTCAAATAGGTTTCACTCCAATATCCTGCAAACGGAAAAAAATAAAAAAAAGGCGCTAGTCTTTGGCAACCTTTTTGCCTACGAAATAAAGCAGGCCCCCGCAGATAATAACACCGATCACTGCAGACAAGATGTAAGACATCGCTGCTACACTCATTGATTCGCCCTGCCCAGGTAGTGCATAATCCGGCATTGGTGCGTTCCAAAGCGATGAAAGCTGCTCCAAACCGGGAGGCACAAATCCTAGCTTTTCCTTAACCTCCTCCGGCCCCCACTCGCCAAAGGTCTCTCCGACTGCTAAAAGCCCCAAAGGCGCCAGAATAATCAGCGCAACCAGGCCGATAGCGAAGTTTTTAATAATCTTATCCATGGGTCTTACCTCACGCTGTGCTTGTGTTCTTCTTTTTCATCTTCTGCGTTGCCGATTTTTCTCCATAGAGCAGAGTGGTATCCGTTCTCTGGATGTAGGCAAAGATAAGCGCCGTGATGAGCGCCTCGAGGATTCCGAATCCGAAGGCATGCTCCAGAACCATGGCGGGAACCGTCACGGATAGCGGGTAGGGCATGTAGAGTGGCACTCCCTCTGCAGTGTGATGCAATATTGGCTGTATGCCGAATTCAAAGCCGGTAAATGCAGATGCAATCACCAGAGAGATATAGCCGGCAATGGCCGCGGCAATGACCCTTCTTGAAGAGGCAACCTCTGTGCCTGCGCTGATGAGCTTGTAAACATAATAGGCCACAAAGGGCATCACTACTGCCATATTAAAGCAATTGGCCGCGATCGCGGTGATGCCGCCATCGCCGAACATCAGTGCCTGCAATACGAGGGCAACGGATATGGCAATCACAGCCGCCCAGGGTCCCAGAACAATGCCGATGATGGCGGCACCTACGGCATGGCCGGTGCTGCCGCCGGGTATTGGGACATTGAACATCATTATGACAAAAGAGAACGCTGCTGCCAGCGCCAGCAGGGGAACCTGCCTGGACCTCAGCTCAGTGCTGAGCTTCCTTCCCGCATAATACCAGATGGGGATCATTATGATCCACAGTGCGATATAAGTGTATGGCCCTAAATAGCCATCCGGAATGTGCATAATTTCACCGCGGATCAAAATGCCATCCAATTATAAATAGCTATCTTTGATCACACCAAGTAATAATTATTGGAGATTCTTATGCAAAACTTATGTGGGTGCATATGACCGGCGGCATTTTATTGATATTACAAGCCTTTATCATACTATATTTTGGGGCTTATTGCCTGGCAATAGACGGCTATATCTTCGATCTTTGCTCAGAGATCCTTCCGTCCTCAAGAACGATCGTCTCGTGAGCCATGAACCTGATCACCTCGCTCTGATGAGAGATGAGCAGATAAGAAAGGCCCAGATCTCTTTGCAGCTCTTTGAGCAGGTTGAGAATCTGAGCCTGCACAGAGATATCGAGTGCTGATGTGGGCTCGTCCAGGATTATCACCTTCGGCTGGAGGAGGAGCACTCTGCCCATAGCCACTCTCTGGCATTGTCCGCCCGAGATTTGACCGGGATAGCGGCAGAGCAGCTCCTCAGACAGGCCCACCTTCTCCAGCATCCCGCCGGTCACATCCTGCCACCTTCCGCGAGGAATTTTGAGCATGGCCAGGACCTCAGAAATAGACTGCTCAATGCTCTTTTTTGGATTCAGGGACCCTTCCGGATCCTGAAAGACCATTTGCACCGCCCTCCTGAATGAGGCGATTTCGCTTTTTCTCATTGATCCCACCTCCTTTCCGGCAAAGAAGATCCTGCCCGACGTTGGCCGCTCTATTCCAGCCAGGATCTTTCCCANNGTGGTCTTGCCAGAGCCCGAGGGTCCCATCAATCCCACCGTCTTTCCTGACTGCAATTGCAGCGATATGCTCTTTAGAACCTCATGCCGCTTCTTGAATATCAGGCCTGATTCGTAGACTAGCCCCACATCCTCTGCCTTTAGCATAGCCAGCATCTCACCTTCCGACCAATGCTCTCGTTGCCTCTCGAAGTCGAGCCTCTGCCTTCGACAGCCGCCATCCCCAGCTTTCTCCTGCACCTCTCAGAGCCTTTGGGGCAGCGGGGAAGAAACTTGCATCCGGAAGGCGGATTTATCATGGAGGGCGAAGAGCCCGGTATGGGCTGAAAGCCCCTCTCAGGAAGACAGCCCAAAAGAGCGGCGGTATAGGGGTGCAGCGGCTCATTGAAGATATCCTCGGATCTGCCGATCTCCACGATCTCGCCGCAGTACATCACTGCCATCCTGTCCGAAATATCTCTGGCCAGGTTGAGATCATGGGTGATGAGCAGAAGGGATGCCCCGGATTGAGTCTTGATCCTTGCGATCTCCGCCATTACCTCTCCTGCCAGTGCTCCATCAAGCCCCTTGCTGGGCTCGTCGGCGATTATCATCATGGGGGAGAGAATCATGGCGGCGGCGATCATCACCCTCTGGTTCATGCCGCCGGAGAATTGAAAGGGATACATTCTCATCTTTTCTTCGCCCTGCAGGCCAAGTCCGCTGAGCATATCTCTGGCCTGTTGCATGGCCTGGGCTGCGGCGGCGCCTTTTCGGACGCGCAGCATCTCTGCAACCTGATCGCCAACCCGGATGATTGGGTTCAAGGCCAGAGAGGGATTTTGAAATACAATGGCAATCTCGCTTCCCCTTATCCTCGACATCTCCCACTCATCCAGGCCCAGAAGATCCCTGCCTGCGTAGACTGCCCGCCCCCGGACAATGGCGTTACACGGCAATAGCTGCATTATGCTGCTTGCCACCACCGATTTGCCGCAGCCTGTTTCGCCCACAAGGGCCAGCGTCTCGCCCCTGTGCAAAGCGAATGACACATTATCGGCAGCTTTAACCTGGCCGGCGGCTGTATCGAAGGACACGGAGAGATCCTCGATCTGCAAAATGGGCGTGGCATCAGAATGGACGGCGCTCATTCCAGCCCCCCGTACTCCTGTTCCTGCTCTTCCCAGGCAAATCCCATGAGAACAACGCAGAGGACGAAGAGGGTAATGCAAAGGCCAGGCGTCAGGTACCACCACCAGTAGCCGTTTATGAAGCCACCCCTGGTGAAGGCGAAGTTGATCATCGTCCCCCAGCTCTTCATGGTGGGATCGCCTAAACCGAGAAAGGATATGGAGGCTTCTGCAATCATGGCCGAGGCGATGGAGAGGAGAAATTTGGGGGCAATCACATGGATGGTGTTGGGCAGGACGTCTGTGAAGATGATATGAAAATCAGAGAAGCCCAATGCTCTGGCAGCCTGCACGAAACCGTTCTCCCTGACCTGGAGGGTTCGGCTACGAACCACTCTTGCCGTGGAGGTCCACCACAATGCTCCCATGAGGATGGCGACGAGCCAGAAGCTGGGCCTCAGGAAGGAGGCGATTACGATTATCAGAGGGATCTGGGGAATCATGAGAAAGATATCAGTAATCCCCATGAGGATCTCGTCAGTCATGCCCCGGTAGTATCCTGCCAGAAGGCCCACGATTGTGCCGATAATTGTCGCCATAAGTGCGGCAGCAAAGCCTACGATAAGCGAGATCCTGGTGCTGTAGATCAGTTCGGAGAGTATGTCATTTCCCAGATCGTTTGTGCCCAAAAGGTGTTCGCCTCCCGGAAGAAGGTAGGGCTCAAATCTCATCCAGGGATCGTAGGGAGCCAGCTGCATAGAGAAGACCGCCATAAGAATAAAGGATAAAAATAATAGTAGTCCCACCAGGCCGATCTTCTGAGCCAGGAGGATTTTGCGTGCCGAGCACAGGGCCATGCGAGTGCGTTTTGTCTTTCCGCTTTCCATATTGTAGCACTCTGTCCCGCTGCCTTCCATCTCGCGGCGTTGCATTTTTTCGGTCTGTCTCCCGCTACCTTCCGGGCATTGTTCGCTCCCAATCACCGCCCCGGAAGAAGTGCAAAGCGCGGAATTCTGCATCAATTCCACCTCACTCTCGGATCGAGGCGGCTGTAGAGGATGTCGGCCAGCAGATTGGCGGATACCACCATGAGAGTGATGATCAGAAAGGACCCCTGCAATACCGGATAGTCCCGGGAGAGCAGAGCATCATAGATGAGGTTGCCCATGCCGTTCATGGAGAAGACTATCTCTACGAACAGGGCACCGCTCAGGATAAAACCGAAATCCATGGCCAGGAGGGTGATGATGGGAAGAAGGGCATTTTTGAAGATATGCCTGAACAGAATCTCCGCATCATACAGGCCCTTGGCCCTGGCAAAGGCGGCATAGAGGCTGCTCTTTTCCTGAAGAACGCTCCCCCGCATTATCATAAAATTTCTGGACAGGGTGAAGAGGGTCATAGCCAGGAGGGGCAGAAAGAGGTGGTAGGCGATATCTGCTGGCGAGCCTGTATCATAAAAGCCCTTCAGGGGAAATAGGTCGAGCCTGAAGGAGAACAGATAGAGGGCCAGCAGGCAGAGGAAATAGGGCGGGGTGCAGTATATCGCCAGGAAGAATGCGGTGCTGGCTCTCTGTCTGCCGTTTGCGCTCCTCCAGCCGGCAAGTGCTCCCAGAATCGTGCCCAGTATACCGCCAGCGAGTAGAGACGGAACCGCCAGGATCAGCGTCCACTTCATGCGAGCGGCTATGATTACCGCCACAGGGCAGTGTCTGTGAAAGGAGTATCCCAGGTCCAGATGGAGGATGCCCCGCCAGTAATCAAGATACTGCTCGAATAGGGATCTATCCAGTCCCATCTCGCTCTTAAGCTCTTTCACGCTGCTGTCCGTCAGTGTGACATCCTCACCGAGAAGATTGGTGAGCGGGTCGCCGGGCATGGCCCTGGGAATGACGAAGTTCAAGGTGAATATGATTACTATTGCGATAGCATATCTGCTCGCCCTCTTTGCCGTCAGAGACATGAAATTAGCAATCTCAAGCCGAGAGAAATTGCGGAGGAGAGCCTCTCCTCCGCAACTGTCTGTTCATAGCTGGCGTTTCTCACGAAATCCTTCCACTGATCCGTCCCGCAGCTCATCCTTCCTTCTCCACAGAGAGGAAATTTTCCACGTTGAATATTCCGTAGAGAGGATCAGGGTCCCAGCCATTCCAGGCCTTATTGTAGGGCGTCTCTACCTTGTTCCAGTAAAGGGCGATGGCCGGAAGATTCTCTGCGTAGTAGTCTTGCAGCCCGTAGGCATAATCCTTGAGCTGATCATCACTCGTTGAAGCGAGAATATCATCGCACAGCTTCAGGAAGACTGGGTCGTCAAGGACATGCAGGACACCTTCACCAGTTCTGCGGGAATCGAAGTAGCCTGTGCCCCAGTTGGCGTGCATGAGCATTCCCCAGGGTGTCGACCGGGTGATGGTGAGATCGTACTCGCCGGCATCCTTCTGCTTGATCCAGGTGCTGGAGTCCACAGTCTTTATCTCGCTATCGATTCCGATCGCCTTCAGGTATTCGGAGACAAGCTCTGTAGTTCTCATGTAATCGTTTCTCGTCAGGAATGAGAGCTTTATGTCCTTTCCGCTCTTGTCCTCCAGGATGCCGTTTCCATCAGAGTCCTTGTATCCGGCTTCCTCCAGGATGCTCTTGGCCTGGGTGAGGTTGTACTCGAGCTTTGCCGTCTCCTTGAAGTCCATCATGCTGGGTGGCACGAAGCCGGCATTTGGAACCTGGCCGTATCCCAATCCATCCAGCTTCAGGATCTCACTGTAGTTTATGGCGTAGGAGAGGGCTTTCCTGAACTCCTTATCCGACATCGGCTCCTTTTGCAGATTCATTGCCAGGAACATCAGTCCGATATTGTCCGTTTCCACGAAGTCGAAGCTTCCGGTGTCTTTGAGCTTCTGGATGCTGGCGTAGGGATAGGTTCCTGCATATTTGTAATAGGCATCAACGTCTCCCTTCTCCAGGGCCAGGGACAGGACATCCATATTGCTGAAACTATGAATCTCCAGGGAATCGAATTTAGGCGTCTGTCCCTTCCAGTATGGATTTTTCTTGAAGTAGACGACTCCTGCTTCAAGATCGGTTTTAGCGATGTAGAATGGACCGAAGCCGACGTTCTCCCCCTCGTTGGTGTATTCCGTGGGCTTGTCGATCTTTTCCCAGATGTGCCTGGCCAGGATTGGGTAGGTGGCAAACTCCAGGTTGAGCCGGGAGTAGGGCTTGCTGAGCTTGAATACCACTGTGTCGCCATCCACGGATATGTTCTCAATGGTGCTCTTCATCCAGCCGGCGGAGGGAAGGTTATCTCTCAGATAGCTGAAAGTGAATTGCACATCATCCGGCGTCAGCTTCTGGCCGTCGCTCCAGTACAGGTCGTTATTAATCACAAACTTCCAGACCTTTCCGTCTTCCGATACCTCGGAGCTTTTTGCGGTCAGGCCTGCGATCTTTCCGTCCTCGGTCATCTTCATGAGAGTTGGATTGGAAAGATGAGCCAGGACGCCCATATTGGTGTCTCCCTGAATGCTGGCAGATTTTACAACACTGGGAGTGCCGATCTTTAAAACCGCCCCGCTGGATTCTTCTCCACCCTGGCACGCCGTGCCTAAAATCAGTATGGATAGAAGCAGCACAAAGGCGAGATTACGCAAATTGTGTCTCATAATGCTCCTTCATATTTGGCTACGAATAGTCTGAATTCGTATAAAGAATTTATGGCAAAATCAAATTTGTAATACATAATTCAAATAAACAATCAATACATTTACTTGTTAATACTAATAATAGAAAAACTCATAAATAAGCAGCCATAATATTGGACAATATCACACGAGATGAAAATTGCGAGATAGAAATAAGCAGAATATGCAGAGCCATGCATTTGGCCAGAATGGCTGCCGTGATGCAATCAAAGATCTCGCAGTGAAGCAGAATCATTTAAGGTGAAAATGAGATGCAAGAAAAGAACGCGATAATCATGGAACGGAGGACTGCCCTTTGAAAGAGATCCTCTCGCTATTTGCCGGCTTTTTGATCCTGGTGCTATGCAGTAGCTCCCTGGCCGCAGATGAGGCCGTTGATGTTCTCACCATCGCCGATCCAACCGGTGATTGGGGATTTCCTTCTCCATACGGCCACTACTCTCGCGGTCCGGGCTACGTTAGAATGAGCCTCGTCTTCGACACATTGGTGTGGAAGGACCAGAACGGCTTCGTTCCCGCCCTGGCGGAAAGCTGGCAGATGGACGGCGATGCTTATGTCTTCAATTTGAGGAAGAATGTATCCTGGCAGGATGGAGAGCCATTCACGGCCAATGATGTGGTGTTCACAGTCAACTACATCAAGGAGCATCCCTATCAGTGGGTGAATTCAGAACCCATAAAGAGCGCAGAGGCACTGGACGATTACACGGTTAAGCTCAACCTGAACCGTTCTTATGCTCCATTTCTGGATATGGTGGCAGGAACTCTTCCCATCCTTCCCGAGCATATCTACAAAGATGTCAGCGACCCCGCTCAGTTTCATGATGATAAAGCACTGATAGGCACCGGACCCTACAGGCTCTTGGACTACGACAAGGCCCAGGGAACATATCTCTATGAGGCCTATGACGGCTACTACCTTGGTGCCCCCAAGGTGAAGCAGCTCAGATTTGTTAAGGTCAGCAGCGAGATGTCAGCCGCGGCTATGGAGAAAGGGGATGTCGATGCCGCCGGCGTGCCTGCCGAGGTCTCAGAAGATCTGAAGAAAAAGGGCTTGACGGTTCTGAAGGGCACCCGTGACGGCATTACTAAGATCATGGTCAATCACAAGAAGGAGCCATTCTCCGATGTCAGGTTAAGGCAGGCCATCTATTATGCCATCGATAGACAATCTCTTGTCGACACCTCCCTGCGCGGCTACGGAATCATCGCCAGCCCCGGCCTCTTTGCCCCGGACAGCGAATGGTACAACCCTGATGTAGAGGCATATGCTTACAACCAGTCAAAGGCCGATGAGCTTCTAGGCGAAATGGGCTACGCAAAGGATGGTCAGTACTTCATCAAGAACGGCCAGCCTCTGGAGGTGGAGATGCTGGTCACATCCACCAATGAGCGTGCAGGTGAGCTGATCAAGCAGTACCTGGAGCAGGCAGGATTCAAGATTACCCTGAAAAGCGTGGACTCCAAGACGCTGGACAGCCTGGTAGGCAAGTGGGACTTCGACCTGGCCCTGAGCGGTCATGGAGGAATGTGCGGCGATCCCGAGATTCTCAACAGGATCATCGGGGAAGGGTATACATTCAACAGCGCCCGCTACACTGCGGACCCAAAACTGAATGATCTTCTCAGCGAGGAGGTCTCGGAGATGGACCCGGCCAGGCGGAAAGTGCTGGTGGATGAGGTCCAGTCGGTCTATGCCCAGGATCTGCCCGCATTGCCTCTCTACTATTCGGATTCCTACTGGGCTTATGACGGCAAGGTCGACATGTACTACACAAAACGGGGAATAGCCAACGGCATACCCATAGCTCAAAACAAGCTGTCATTTGTGAGGTGAAAATACCATGATACTGAAGCCCAGTCAGAGGGAGAACATCCTCTCCCTCCCCGTGGCCCTCATCTCCACGGCATCAAAAGAGGGGGTGAGAAATGCCGCTCCCTGGTCGAATATCACGCCCATTCTGCGCCCATTGGATGAGATCGTTCTTGCCTCCTGGATCAAGCGAGACACACTGGAAAATATCCGTCAGACTGGCGAGTTCGTGGTGAATATCCCGTCGGTTGGAATGGAGGACGCAGTTATGATCTGCGCCCGAAATTATCCTCCGGAGGTCGACGAATTTGCCGAGGCTGGCCTCACCTCCCGGCCTTCGGCAGTGGTCAAGGCACCTGGAATCGAGGGCTGTCTGGCCTGGGCGGAGTGCATCCTGGAAGAGGAGATTATTCGGGAGAAGTTCGTGCTCATCATCGGCAGGGTGGTGCATCTGGAGGCGGATGACCGGTTCGTTGCTGCCGGTGGGGGCATGGACTTTCAGAGGGCAAAGCCCCTGTCGGTGATGCTCGGAAAAAAGGGCATGAGCTTTACCTATCCGGTCTTTTCCGGCAGGTATGCCGAGTACAGGGAGATGTTACAGCCGCATCCCAACCGGGAGAAGTGACATCAGTACAGGATGCTTATTTCGCGATGCTCTCAGAGCATCTCCCTTTCAAAGCGCTCGATCTTGATCTGCTTCTCTTCCGCCATGTCATTTGGCTATATGGGACATTAATATTACTATATCAAACGCTCAACAAATATTAACAATAATTTTGCTAATTGAAAAGATTTATGTAATACCTATTCGTCATAATCTCTTGTTTCATATGGTGATATCATTATGCCGAAAAAAGTAATACGCCTATGTTGCGCTTTATCGTTGCTGATCCTTGTTGCGTTTGTGCCGACATTCTGCGCTGCGTCCCAGATGGGCGCCGACAATGCGACAAGTCCTGCCAATATCACAGTGACCGATGCCAATGGCACATTCAGTTTCAGTAATCTCTCTCCCGGCATCTATAATCTGACTGCTCACAGACTGATACTAGGCGCCATGCATTACATGGGTGAGGTTAGCGTCACCATTCCCGGAAACGAGAGCAATGCGACCATCAAGGTAACAAGGGCGGATGATGCTCAATTTGCCGCGTTCCAGAATGCCTCGGTCAATCTGACGCATGGAAATTATAGCATAGAGGGACTGGTTTTGGGCGCGAACAGGCCCGGAGCGGAGCCCGGTGAGATACCCTATGAAGAGACCGAGGTAAAAATAACGGCAGCAGACTAGGCGAGGATGACCCGGTATGTCAATGATATCAAGATGCTGCAAGATTCTGCTGGCCTTCGTCCTTCTCCTCTCTTCAGCTACCGCATCGCAGAATGTGCCTGGAGACCTCGACGGCAACATGATCATATCCGATGATGAGATTGCCAGTGCAGATGCTGATTTCGCCAAAGGGAGCATCACGGAGCAGAACCTGACTGAGATCAGGCACATCCATGATGCTTACCCCATAACGATAACCGATACCCAAGGAAGAAATGTTACCATCTACCAGCCCATCAAGACGGTGGTCTGCGATATCTCCCATCATCTGGAGACGCTTCGCACACTGGGAGTCCCGGCGAGCATGATAATCGGCGGTCCTGAGAACATAGACATCTACTCCATCTTCCCCGAGTACAATAACCTCACCCCTGTGGGAAGCTTCTACGAGCCGAATGTCGAGAAAATGATACAGCTGCATCCCGATATTATTCTGATCCATCCCGGAACTGGCAGCGGAACCTTTGGGGCGTTTCTAGGCCCACTTCTGGAACAGCTGGAGAGTGCAGGATTGACGGTAGCCTGCTTTGCATGCAGCCGCCCTGAGATATACACGGAAGAGGTGGAAAAGCTGGGAAAGCTCTTCGAGCAACAGGAAGAAGCAAACAGGTTCATCTCCTTTTATAAAGGCGTCCTGAGCTCAGTAGAAGAAAAAGTAAAGGGCCTGCCGGAGAATGAGAGGCCACTCGTCTACAGCGAAAACCGTCCCTATCGTGCATCTAATCTCGATATCGAACCCATTCAGACAGCTGGCGGCAGAAGCCTCTATGAGGGCAAGGGCGAAGTACAGGAGGTAAATCCCGAAGATGTGGTGGCATACAATCCCGATGTGATCATCCGCATTGTGGGCGAGGAAGATTACGACCGCATGAATGCAGATGATACCGGCAAGATGGACGAGATCAGAAAGGAGATCATGAACCGGCCGGAGCTGCAGAATACCACGGCTATTAAGCAGGGAAATGTCCATCTCATCGCATCTCCTCTCTGGACCTACATGCCTTTCAGCGGCTGCAGGCACTTCATCGGCGTGGCCTACCTGGCTAAATGGCTTCACCCGGACCTTTTCACAAACCTCGATCCAAAGGCCATCCACCAGAGGTACCTCACCGAGTTCCAGGGCCTCGATTATGACCTGAATAAGCGGGGAGTGCTCGTCTATCCCCCGTCCTGAGGAGAGGAAAGACAGAGATGTTGGTCACATTTATCTCCACGGTCCCATCTTCGGCCCTGGTAGAAGCGGCCCGGGAGCTTAAAGAGCAGTTCGACCTGCCTCTGGTGCTGAAGGTTTACTATCCAAGGCAGATAGATGAAGAGAAAGTGGACGACGGAGCGGTCGCAGAGGATCTGCGCTCCTCTGATGCTGTGTTCCTGGATATCCGGGGCTCGGGGCGCAGCATCGACCTCGTCTACCAGACCCTGAAGGATGAGCGCAACATCGTTGTCAACCTCATGGCCCCCGTGGGAAAGATGATGGAGATCACCCGGCTCGGCTCCTTCTCCGGGAGCAGCATGGCCGGAAAGATCGGTCGCAGTGAGGCCCGGGACCCTGAAGAGGTCTGGAAGAAGATCTCCCGGGCCGAGAGCCTGGTCCAGACGGCTGGGCGGCTTATTCCTCTGGGGCCAGTGAGAGACGCAGGAAATTACGTGCGCCTGGCCAGATACTGGAGGTACGGCGGAAAGGATAACTACCGCAACCTGCTGATATTGCTGCTCAGAGAGTACCTGAGATGGAAGCTGCCCCAGGCAAAGGAGCCCGTGGCTTTTCCCGAGTACGGCATCTACCATCCTGATCTCGGGTTCTTCCAGGACCGGAATGAATTTTTGTCGGCCTCGGGCTACGATCCGGCCCGTCCGACTGTGGGCATTCTTTTCTACGGCAATATGCACTTTGAGCAGTGCCAGCCAGTGCTGAGATCTCTGCAAAGAGAGCTGTATGGCATCAATTTGTTCCCGGTATTTTGCGACGGAATCCACAATCTTCGGGCCATGAGGGAGTTATTCTTCATTGAAGGGCGGCCCATGCTGGATGCGCTGGTCAACCTGACCTGGTTTCGCATAAACGGCGGACCGATGGGCGGCGATCCTGAGCTTACCCGCCGGCTCTTGTCCGATCTGAATGTTCCGGTCTTCACTCCAGCCTGCATGTACAGCCGGGACATCGATGAGTGGCGGAGGTCTGATACCGGCCTGTCTCCCCTGGAGTCCATAATGGCAGTGATCTGGCCGGAGCTGGACGGGTGCATAGAGCCGATACCATGCTGCGCCGTGCAGAATGTGGACACAGGAGAATGGCAGGCCAGTGAGGTGGCCGCTCTTGAGGAGCGCGTCTCTAAGATCGCCTTACGCATCAAGAGCTGGATAAGCCTCAAGCGGAAGAGCAACCAGGATAAGCGGCTGGCCATCATCATCTACAACTATCCTCCAGGAGAGGAGAACCTGGCGATGGCCTCTTACCTGGATGTTTTTGCCAGCGTCACCCGCCTTTTGCAGAGGCTGAAGGATGATGGCTACAATGTGGATCTGCCAGAGAAGCCTCTGCACGAGATCTTTCAGAACCTCGGGCTCTTCAACTCAGCATTCTGGCAGCAGCCTGAGAGGCTTCTCCAAAGCGGCTTTAGCCTTGAATGCGGGGATTATCTGCGATTCTTTTCCTCCCTGCCGCAGTCGATGCGCAGTGACGTTGCAGAGACCTGGGGCGAGCCGCCGGGCTGTGTGATGGTCGCCGACGGCAGGCTCCTGATTCCGGGAGTGCAGCTGGGCAGTGTCTTCCTTGGTGTTCAGCCTGCAAGGCCACCTCTGGGAGAAGAGGATGCGACAAAGGCCTCACACGATAAGACCAGGCCGCCCCACAATCAGTACATCGGCTTCTACCACTGGCTGGAGAAGATCTGGAAGGCGGACGCAGTGGTGCATGTTGGAACTCACGGTCTCGCCGAGTTTACCAAGGGAAAGGAGATCGGACTTTCTAGCGAGTGCTTTCCTGATCTGCTCATAGGCGGCCTTCCCCACCTCTACTTCTACCATGTGGTGAACACCTCGGAGGTTGTGATCGCCAAGCGTAGGCTGTACGGGACCACCATAGGCTACAACTCTCCACCCTACATGACCTCGGACCTCTACAGGGATTATGCCGAGCTGGAGGATCTGATTGACGAGCACAGCCAGGCCCGTTTGCATGATCCTTTGAGAATGAGGCGGCTGGAGGAGAAGATCCTGGAGAAGGCCACCGGGCTTCACCTGAGATCGGTGGATCTCGATAGCATCCATGCGGAGCTTTACGAGATGAAGCGCAGGATAATACCAAAAGGTCTGCACATCATCGGAGAGAGATACCGTGCCACTGATCTGAAGAGCTTTTTGGAGTTCATCCTGCGGTACGACCGGGAAGAGTGCAGGTCCCTGAACCGAATACTTGCAGAGGCAAAAGGGCTTGATTACGATAGTCTCTTGAAAAGCAAGAGCCGCTTTGTGAGCGAACTGGAGGAGATAGACAGGCAGGCATCGCATCTTGCAGAAATCTGCCTGGATGAATCAGCTGATGCCGCAGTTCAGGCAAGCGGCCTTGCCCGCGCCCAGGCGAAGAAGCTCAGGAATACCCTGGAGTATGGGCTGCAGTTCCTTGAGAAGTACTCCGCAAACGATGGCGAGATAGAGAGCTTCCTGCAAGGATTGAAGATGTCATTCATCCCGGCGGCATCTGGCGGCGATGTCATCAGAACTCCTCAGATTCTGCCCACCGGACGCAATCTGACCCAGTTCGATCCAACCCGCGTGCCAACCCAGACCGCTGTGGAGCGCGGCTCTGAGATCGCAGAGAACACAATTTCGGCGTACCTGAAAAAGGAAGGGAGGTTTCCGGAGAGCACGGGCGTGATACTCTGGGGTTTTGAGACCACCAAGACCGGTGGAGAGACCGTCGGCCAGATCCTCAGCTATCTTGGGGTTCGCCTGGTAAAGGATGCCGGTGCCTGGGCCCCCAGGCTTGATCTCGTGCCCCTGGTGGAGCTGGGAAGGCCGAGGATCGATGCTCTGGTGAACATCTGTGGATTCCTCAGAGACATGTTCCCCAACATCGTCCTATTGCTGGATCAGGCCTTCAACCTCGCTGCCTGCCAGGATGAGCCGTTGGAGATGAACTTCGTGCGCAAGCATTCGCTTCAGAACCGGGAGAAACTGAACTGCGTGGGCCTGGATGAAAAGACGGTCAGAAAGATGGCAAACGGCCGCATCTTCGGTCCAAAGGCGGGCGAGTACGGAACGAGGATGCTGCCCCTGGTAGAGGACTCGATCTGGAGGACTGAGGAGGAGCTGGCCGAGGTTTTCATCCAGTCGATGGATCACCTCTATGCCGAGAACCTGCATGCCGTAAAGAGCGATGATATTTACCGCAGCAACCTGTCCAGGATCGATTTGGTCTCACAGGTACGGGATTCTCACGACAGGGAGATCATCGACCTCGATCACTACTATGAGTTCTTCGGCGGACTATCCAGAGCGGTTCAAAAGGAACGGGGAGCGGCGCCGGAGATGCTCATCTCAGACACAACCGGAGAAATTGTCCAGACGGAGGACGTGCAGGATGTGATAGCGCGTGGTGCCAGGACAAGGCTTCTTAACCCCAAATGGGCGGATGCGATGCTCAAGCATGACTTTCACGGCTCTCAGCAGGTGGCGGACAGGGTTGAGAATATGCTTGGTCTTGCAGCCACAACTCATGCTGTGGAGAGCTGGATCTGGTCTGAGATAGCCAGCCTTTACATCTTTGACAGAGAGATGCTAGAGAAGCTCGCCCAGAACAACCGATATGCTGCCGCGGAGGTGACCCAAAGGCTGCTGGAGGCGCAAAGGCGGGGTTACTGGCAAGCTACAGAGGAGGAGCGGGAAAGGTTGCGGGAAGCATCGATGGAGATTGAGGGACGGATCGAGGAGACGACTGATGGGTAATGAGTGATGAAATGATTCCTTCAAGAAAGGGAAAAAAATTGAAATCGACATGCTGAGCAGGCTTTCTCTTCCAGCTTCATCTGCGGTTTATTGCACTTTGGCTCAGAATCCGGATTTCTCCATCCAATCCAATCCCATTTTCTCCTTGAGTTCTTGAATTTGGCTATCGTTCAGGCCGTAGAGCTTCCGGCAATGATCAGTCAGTGTCTCATCAACGCTTAAATCAGCAAATCGATCCGGGTAAGCGGCTTTTGCCTCAATTAGAAGTTCGATTGGAATTTCCAGGCCTGCCAGATTCCTCCAGAATTCGAGCATGCCGGTGGAATACACATTTTTCTCTCTTACTGCCTTTACATCTTGAATTCCTTTATAATACTCTTCGTTGTAGATTTTGCCTGACTCAAAGCCGGCACGCGAGCATACAATGATGATAACATCGGGATCGACGGCCAATAGCTGCTCGGCAGACATTAATGATCTGGATTTTCCTTTATACGTGTTATTGATCTGGGTGATATTCGGATAGAGCGTTCCACAGTCGTAATCCGGCAATATCGATCCGACTGCACCCTTTGAGCTGTCCAGACCTCCCTGCAGTGCCATAAACAGGACTTTGGGTTTCTCATCTTGTGAGATATCCTTGGTCCTATTCACCACAAGATTGACTTCCTCATCGAGTGTGGCAATGATTTCCGCAGCCCTCTGCTGTTTATCGAAGACCTTTCCGACAAGTTCGATCTCTTTATATAACAAGGTTATATCGGGAGAGCTACTGCATGCCTGATTATTGAAAGTGACGGCGGGAAACTCATCATCGAGGAGACTGAGCATGTTGATCAGTTTTTCATATGCGACGCTGCTATCGCCCTGGCCGGCACAGTCTTTTTCGAGAAGGATCAAATCAGGACTTAATGCCGCAGCCGCCTCCACATTAAGCGTAACTGGAAATGTTGCGGACCCTAGATTTGGAATCTCTTTGAGTTTTGGGTTGATGATTGTAGCGATAGTGTCATTAGCGCCACCTAGTATGGCGCCACTCGTGGCAACGATCTTCTCGTCCTCATCCAGTGCAGATATAATGCAAGGCAACAGGCAATAGCCTGCGGTGATCACATTTTCGACTGGCTGATGTATTGTGACGGCTCTGCCGTTCATATCTTCCATCTTAAGGTCAGATGCCAGGACCGGCATAGCCATTAGTGATGAAATCAAAAGCAGCAAGGCAATCATGCTGCAACAGCGGATCATGTTTTTTATACCTCCAACGGTTTTGAGAAGCTTGTGTGAGCGATAAATTTATATGTCTAACGCTCCTTTTTTGCTAACTATTTATATTGCAGTAATACTAACTGCTAAATTTATTGGAAATGAGCAATATGACAGAACATGAAATGGCCCGATGGTGAACTCTCATGGAAGGGTGGACAAAAAGGATTCGAATTGCAGAGCGCATAGGCCTCAATCAAGAATACGGTTTCTCAGAAATTCATAAGATGCTGATCCTCCTCGCTCTTTTTTTGCTGCTTATCATCGCTGTGGGCGTTGCCATAACCTTCGGAGCTTACAACATCTCGGTCTCTGACGTCTATAGAATCGTAATGGCTCACATGACGCCATTCGGGGACCTCTCTTCCGTGACCAAGCTGCATAACACCATCGTCTGGGAGCTGAGAATTCCCCGAGTCTTGCTCGCCGTGACTGTGGGAACAGCTCTCGCCACCGCAGGAGCAGTCTTTCAGGGATGCTTCAGAAATCCTCTTGTAGAGCCGTACATTCTGGGAATCTCCTCGGGAGCGGCCTTTGGAGCGGCTATGGGAATAGTGTTTTCAAATTTTCTGTTGTCGATACAGCTTTCCGCATTCATCTTTGGGTCCCTAGCAGTGGCCATGGCCTATTTCCTTGCCAGGGTTAGGAAGGAGACACCCATTGTGACTCTCATCCTGGCAGGTGTGATCATAGGGTCCATCTTCTCTGCGATGGTCTCGATCCTCAAGTATATAGCCACTGATTCTGCCCTGAGGGAGATCGTCTTCTGGCTGATGGGCGGCTTCTATTATGCCACCTGGAATGATGTTCGTCTGCTCGTGCCCATCATCATACCAAGTTTTCTGATTATGTGGGCATTGGGCTGGAAGCTGAATATCCTCTCCATGGGCGATGACGAAGCCAGAGCCCTTGGAGTCAACCCTGAGAAGTACAAGTTTGTCCTGATCACCCTGGCCACACTGGTAACATCACTGGCGGTATCGACGGTGGGAATAATCGCTTGGGTGGGCCTGATGATGCCTCATGCCACGCGCATGATGCTGGGGCCCGATCACCGCTATGTGATTCCGGCATCAGCAATGCTTGGAGGGACATATCTCCTGGTCTGCGATACCATGGCCCGGACGCTTACCACAGCAGAGATTCCTGTGGGAATCATCACCTCAATTCTCGGTGCTCCGTACCTGTTCTATCTTCTCAGAACCAGAGGGAAGGCGATGCTGGGATGAAGCAAATGATTGAAACAAGAAATGAAAAAATTTTGAAATAGGTGACAAAGTTAATCCAATGGAGGGAATTGAATGAGAAAATATAGAAAAGTACTGATCTTAGGGTTTCTAATGGCGATTATCGCTGTTCAGATCAATCCGATCGACGCTGCAGGGTCCAAAACCATAACCGATATGCGAGGCGTCAAGGTATCGATTCCAGAAGATCCGCAGAGAGTGGTTGCCATGAGCCGATCATTGATAGACACCACTATGTACATCTTCGGAGAGCAGGATAAGTTGGTTGGCGGCAGCATATACCAGAAGGGTGGTGGATATGAGAATTATACATATGACGGAGAAGACCACCAAGTATGCACCTGGATCTCATTCGTGCTGAATCCAAAATACCGGAATCTTACAAACGTAGGTGGTTTTGGTGGGCCTTACGGAACACCCAATGTTGAGACCATTGCATCTCTTAACCCCGATCTGCTGATATTGAGAGATCTGGGCACGGATAATGAAGGAACCGCAAAATTTCTGGATGCCTTGGAGCGCCTCAACATACCGGTTGTTGTCTTAAAATATCCTGATTGCTACGACAATGTATCTGTCGACACCATTTACGAGGAGGTGAGGCTTCTAGGAGAGGTGTTTGGTCAACAGGAAAAGGCTGAGAAGGTCGTTAGCCTAATGGACAAACAGGTTCAGTTGATCAAAGATAGAACCAAGGATATTGCAGATAAGGACAAAGCCCGAGTGCTCTATTTCGGCGCGCCGACATCAGCGAAAGATAAGGGCGGAGCAGGCTATGCGCTAGGGACGCACACCATCGAATCTGCGTTCCTGGAAGATATCGTCAATGCCAAAAATGCGTACAATGGAAGTACGACCGATATTATTTCCTCCGAGCGTCTTTTATCCATAGATCCTGATGTGATCATTCTTCCGACCTATTCCGGCCATCATCCGCCCAGAGAGATTTATGACGAAGAACGGTTCAAGAATGTGCAGGATTTGAGTGCGCTTAAAAATAAACGGGTTTACTCCCTTGCAGCAACGCCATGTCGGGATGAGAGACTTGAGTTTCCTATAAACCTGATGATAGAAGCCAAGGCAGTCTATCCAGATCGATTTAAAGACATAGATCTTGAGAACTGGATCAGGGATTATTTCAAGGATCTATACGGCTTCGACGATGACAAGGCAGCCGAACTGATGAACTCTCTGCTTTTGCGGTACCTGGAAATAGTCTGATAAAAAGGCGATGTTTGAATGACACCTATGCTAGATGTCCGGGATCTTAGCTTTAACTATGGAACCATTCCGGTGCTCAACGGAGTCTCCTTTGATGTGGAAGAGGGAGAACTTTGCGGCCTATTTGGACCCAACGGCTGCGGAAAGACGACGCTATTCAAGTGTTGTCTTAACTTCCTGAAATCACATGGTGGATCGGTATTGATGGATGGAAAAGATGTAAAGGCTCTCCGAGTAGAAGATATGGCTAAGGTCGTGGCCTATGTTCCTCAGGAGCATAAGCCTCCATTCCCATACCTCTCCCGAGAGGTGGTCTTGATGGGAAGAACTCCAAGGCTGAATGGATTTTTCGGCATCAGCCGAGAGGATAAGATGAAGGCTGCCGATGCTCTGGATCTCCTGGGGCTCACGGAGCTGGCCGATTTTCCCTATAACCAGCTCTCAGGAGGACAACGACAGATGATTTTGATGGCCCGGGCCATTGCCCAGGAGACTCCGCTCATGTTTCTGGATGAGCCGACGTCTGCGCTGGACTTCAGCAACCAAATCCGCATCTGGAGGATTATGCGCCTGGTTGCAGAGAGAGGAGTGACTATTCTTGCCTGCAGCCATGACCCCAACCATGTGAGCTGGTTTTGCGATAAGGTGGTGGTGATGAAAGACAACTGCATCCTCAAGGAGGGGTCCTCTCAAAACGTCATCACTGAGGACACGATGGATGAGATCTACCAGGATATGTGCTCTGTGAGGAATGTTGGCGGCATAAAGATGGTGCTGCCCAGAGACGTTGCCCTTCGCAATGAATGTGAAGGCTTTGCCGGATGGGAGAGTGTACATGAACGCATTGGCAGACAGCATGTTTGAGGTGATAATATGTTAAGACAACTAGGTAGGTTAAAACGATCAGAGATCTTTTTGCTGGGGGCAGCATGCTTTTTTTTATTGCTGGCCGTAGCATGCGCATCAGAAGACGCAACATCAGGCCAGATAAAAGTCCCAGGAGATGCTAACGGAGACAAAATTGTATCGGACGATGAGCTGAAGGCTGCCGAAGAATCCTATAAACAAGGCGATATATCCTCAGGCGATATGGACAGGATTCGCCATATCAAGGAGAATTATCCCAGGACCATAGTCGACGCCACTGGCACAGAGGTCACGCTTTACAAGCCGCCCGAGAGGGTCTTTGAGATAAGCACCGGCCTTATTGGCACGACCATGTACGCCTTTGGAGATGCAGACAAAATCGTTGGGAAGGGTGGCAGCACCAAAGGCGGCAATTCCACAACAAGCTATACATATAATGGCAAGAGCTACAGCCATACCACACCATCGTATGTGGATGCCATCCTATATCCAAAATTGCTGGATGATAAAGCAATACCATATTGTGGCTCTATCGGCAAAGAGAATTATGAAACCATTGCCAAGACAGATCCGGATATCATTGTCGTGAGCACCAGACAATGGGGAAGAGATAGCGGAGAGGCGTATCTCAAGAGCATAGACACAATGAGAAAGCTCGGCGTCCCGGTTGTTGTCCTCAATCAAGTCGCAAAATACGATGGTGATGAAACCGAAGCGGCTTATACAGAGATAACCATTCTCGGAAAAATATTTGAAAAAGAATATAAGGCAGAAGAGATAATTAACCTGCTCAAAGAACAGGTCGACTTCATTAAGAGCAGAACTGCTGATATCCCAGAAGGCGAAAAGAAGAGATTCCTTTATCTTGAGCTATCGAGCTATTGTGCTGGAAAGGGGGGTGTAGCCTACGTCGATGGAAAGAATACGCTCGAGTCGATTCTTATTGAAAGCATTGTAAATGCAAAGAACGTGTTCCAGGGAGATGGCCGGCAGCTCATGTCTGCAGAGCAGCTACTAACTCTTGACCCAGATGTCATTTATCTGCCGACTGCACAGGGTGTCCATACGCCTGATCAGATATACTACAATGATAGCTACAAGGATTTGATGGAACTTAAGGCCATCAAAGAAAAGAAAGTTACCGGGCTTCCCTTAATCAGCTACAGGACTGAGCGGCTTGATTTTCCCATCAGCCTGATGATTGAGGCTAAGTTCACCTATCCCGAGAGATTCCAGGATGTAAATGTCGGAGAGTGGCTGAATGATTACAATATGAAGCTCTATGGAATTGACGAGAAGACTGCCCAGGAGATTAAGAGAGGCCTCTGTCTGGAATGGCTTGATGATACGGGATTTTGATAGGTGAATTTAATGTGGATGAATAAGAAATGCTTATCTTTAGCATTATGCTGCTTTTTTCTTTTTCTTGGAACCAGCTGGGCCGCAGAAGAGACGAGGACTGTTGTTGACAGCCGCGGCGTAGAGGTGCAGATTCCTGTGGAGATAAATCGCGTGGTAACCATCAGCGACGGCTTGATTGAAGGGACTATGCTGGTCTTGGGAGAAGAGGATAAGATAGTGGGCATAGGCTCCAGTTGCCTTCCGAAGGTATGGAACTACACATACGAGAGCGTAAAAGGGGAGCCGATCGTTTATGAAGACGGAGCCAATCCGGTCAGTTTCCTTTATCCCCATTTGAGGGAACTTCCAATTGTTGCCAATGGCGATGCCGCCCCGAACTTCGAGGCCATTGCTGAGCTGAAGCCCGATGTTGTCATTCTAAGGGCTGGTGATTGCTCCCTCAGATATAATGATGAGTCTGCTCAAAAGACCATCTCGAGCTTTGGGTCACTGGGAATTCCTCTGGTAGTGCTTTATGCGCATAATTTCAATGAGGAAAATCAAAAGGATATCTCAACCATATCCGACGAGATAAAAATCATAGGCAGCGTGTTCGGCAAAGAGAATAAAGCAAGCGATCTGGCAAAATATCTAGAAAGCCAGGTGGATCTGATCGACGAGAGAACCAAAGACATTACCGAGCAGCAGAAGCCAAGAGTGCTTATACTGGGGCTGTCTCCCTCTGCACGAAAGGAGGGTGGAGCAGGACAGGTCTTTGGACTTGATACAATTGAATCGTTCTTTATCGAAGGCATAGTTCATGCTAGAAACGCTTTCCAAGATCCTGGTTACTTCAAGACCATCAATGCCGAGCAGCTGCTGGCCCTTGATCCAGATTCAATTGTTCTTTGCACTGCTTCAGGGTACCATCCGCCAAGAGAACTATATGAGGCACCATACTATCAAAATTTGCAGGAGATGAGGGCGATCAAGGACCGAAATGTTACTGCTCTTCCCTGGTCACCCTGCAATTGCGCCAAGCGACTTGAATATCCCATCGACGTGATGGTGATTGCCCAAGCAGCTTACCCAGATAGGTTTTCTGATATAGATCTCGGTGAATGGCTGCTAGACTTCTACAAGAATGTCTATGGCGCGGACGAAGATACCGCAAAGGCGTTGAGATCGGCACAGTGGATGGACTGGTGCGTGAAACAATGAGCTTTGCTTCGAATGAGGTATGCTGATGCAAACGAATGTGTACAATGCAGAGTTGACCTGCAGGGATATCGACTGGAATGCTGTCTGGAAGGAGCAGTACGAAAGAAGTGCTGAGTGCCGGGGGCGGGGAGACTGTGCATCGATCTGGGCCTCACGAGATAGGGCCCGCTCGTTTTTAGAAAAGTCTATGGAGAAGCCGGAGCGCATCTTTCAGGATATCGAGGGCCTCCCGCTCAAGACCGACTCCAGGGTGCTGGACATTGGCGCGGGTCCTGGCACTCTGGCAGTTCCACTTGCAACGCGCGTTGCCCATGTGACCGCTGTAGAGCCTGCTGCGGGAATGGCGGAGGTGATGAGCGAGCATGCCCGTGAAAAAGGAGTAACAAACCTCACAATTGTACGCAAACGCTGGGAGGATGTCGATTACAAAAAAGACCTAGTTGGCCCCCATGACATCGTCATCGCCCGGCATTCGCTCGGCATGCCGAATATCAGAGATGCGGTAAAAGCGATGTGCGATGCATCTTCCCAATGGGTCTATCTCTTCTGGTTTGCCGGGAGCACCGGCTGGGAGAAGACAATGATCGATCTCTGGCCCAAACTGCACGGCCGGGAATACCGGTCCGGTCCAAAGGCGGACACACTCTACAACGTCCTCTATTCGATGGGGATCTATCCCAATATGGAGACCGTGCAGATGGATTTCACCCGCAAGTTTTCGGACATCGATGCCGCTATGAAAGAGTTTCGGGAGCAGTACATGATATCTTCTCCTGCCCAGGAGGAGGTCCTGAGAGGGTATCTGCAAAAGAGCCTCTCAAGGGCCGATGACGGCCTGCAGGATTCTATGATGACGAGGCAGGTAAGGTTCTGGTGGAATGTAGATAAGTCTCGATGAGATAATTTGAATTGATGGAAGATTATCTCATCGATCATGAAGATGGAATGAAGAAGCTATTGACCTGGTTCTTTCACAAAGAATGATAAGAAGGAGGGAGGAGAAAGCCAATCGGATGTAGGAGGGGTTGGTCCATCGACTTTCGCCAATCAACTATACGTCAATTGCCGAGATTTAAGGCTTTCGCCTCAAAGGGGAGACCTGCCATTTCCGCCCAGCGAAGAAGACACAAAAATAAGCATCAAACCCCCCAGGCCGGGCCAGCACCGATACCCCTGCGCCCTCCTCAGAGGCGCCAATCGCCGCGACGGCAGACGGCCTGCGCCTGCCACCGATACCAGCCATCATGCACGGAATCGAGATGCAAAGGTCGAGGGCGGAGATCGCGGCAGGATCCTGGGCCGCGCCCATTTCGATGAGCAGCGCGGGGGGCGATGGTGAGGGCGGGCGGTGATGGCGAGCCGGGATTCGCTGCTTGATTTAAGGGAGCTATCATCTTCTATGAGCTAAGCGTCTTTCTTATTATCGCGAATGTCGTTGCTCTAAATTATTCCCAAGCCATTGTCATAAACATAAACCGCATGAGAGGTGTATCTATTTATGCGATTGCCTCGGACGGTTGGGTTGCCAGCCTCTTCGATCTCGATGCCTGAATAGGCATTTCCAAATATTTCATTGTCTTCGATACAGCCCTGTCCGTTCATCTTAACAAAGATCCCGAACGACTTGCCATCGTAAATCAAGTTGCTACGGACGGTTGGGTTGCCAGCCTCTTCGATCTCGATGCCTGAATAGGCATTTCCAAATATGTCATTTTTTTCAATCAGGCCCTGTCCGTTCTTCCCAACAGAGATCCCGTGAGACTTGCCATCATGAATCGTGTTGCCACGGACGGTTGGGTTGCCAACCCCTCCGATTATGATGCCTGCAGAGGCATTTCCAAATATGTCATTTTTTTCAATCAGGCCCTGTCCGTTCTTCTCAACAACGATCCCGAACGACTTGCCATCGTAAATCGTGTTGCTACGGACGATTGGGTCGCCAGCCTCTCCGATCTCGATGCCTGAATAGGCATTTCCAAATATGTTATTTTT
>JGI20214J51650_10000222_pt1 | contig 36147 bp, 30 predicted proteins | sample WetSurMetagenome_FD_51650 | JGI IMG/M metagenome (IMG submission 51650)
AAATATCTTCTTGCCCTCCGAATCCCAGATGTACACACCTTCGCCACGAGTGATAACTCGCGCACCTGTACCCGCCAGAGATTTATGGTTGGTAAAAGGATGCATGTAATGAGCTGAGTCCAGCTTTTGAATTTCGCTAGTTGTAAGCGGCATAATATTCGCCTATAAGTTATTTGGCTTGAAAAAATCAAACGTGCATCAACAGATGCTCACGCTCCCAAGGGCTGATCACGCGCATGAATTCGTCATGTTCGGTTTCCTTGACCGCCATATACACATCGACGAATCTTTTACCCAGTATTTCATGCAGCGGTGTGGCTGCACTCAACAGTTTCAGCGCTTCAGACAATCCGCGCGGCAATTGGTAATTTGCGTCGTACGCACTGCCGGTGGTGACTGCTCCGGGTTGCAATTTTTCGACAATACCCAGATAACCGCATGCCAGGGTCACTGCCGTTGCCAGATACGGATTGGCATCGGCCCCAATGACACGATTTTCGACTCGACGGTTTTCCGGGCCGGACAGGGGCACGCGAATACCGACTGTCCGGTTGTCATAGCCCCATTCGATATTGATCGGGGCCGCTCCGTGGCGCACTACGCGACGATAGGAGTTGACGTAGGGCGCCAGCATCGCCATTGCTGCCGGCAGATATTTCTGCAAGCCGGCGATATAGTGCAGGAACAATTTGGACTCGGAGCCGTCCGGATTGCTGAAAATATTTTGACCGGTGTTGGAGTCAATTATGCTCTGGTGGATATGCATGGCCGAACCCGGCTCATTGGTCATGGGTTTCGCCATAAAGGTCGCGTACATATTGTGACGCAACGCTGCCTCGCGCAAGGTACGCTTGAAGAAGAACACCTTGTCGGCCAATATCATCGGCTCGTCATGCAAAAAATTGATTTCCATCTGGCCCGCGCCAAATTCGTGTATCAGCGTATCGAGTTCCAAGCCCATCGTGTCGCAGTAATCGTAGATATCCTCAAACAGCGGATCGAATTCGTTTACGGCATCGATGCTATACAACTGGCGGCTGGTTTCAGCACGCCCGCTACGCCCAATTGGAGGAACCAGCGGCTGATTGGGATCAGTGTTACGGGCCAGCAGATAAAATTCCAGTTCGGGAGCCACGATCGGGGTCCAACCCATATTCTTGTATAGTTCTGTCACCTGCCGCAGTACGTTGCGTGGCGCAAAATCCACCGGCGTCCCGTCGTGAAAGAAACAATTCATAATCACTTGGGCTGTAGGATCCACTGCCCAAGGCACCAATCGCACCGTACTCGGATCCGGGATCAGCACCATGTCGCGATCCGTAAAACCGAATACGTTGTCGTAGCCTTCGTGGTCTTCCGGTGATTCACCGGTTACCGTCACACCCAGTACTGCTTCCGGCAAACGCATGGCACGTTCAGCAGTGAATTTCTCGCGCGGCAGAATCTTGCCGCGCGCCACACCGGTAAGGTCTGGCACCAGACATTCAATCTCGGTGACATGTTTCTCTGTCAGCCAATTCTCCATATCGGTATGGGTAAAATCGTTTTGCTTGTTCATTTGGATTCTCCGTTACTTCTGTTTAGTTTCCGTTACTTCTGTTTAGTTTCCGTTACTTCTGTTTAGTTTTTAGCTGCGGACATTCCGAGTCGCCGCCCTTTTCTGGCAAGCCGCTTCAAAAGCACGAAATATCGCCAGATACGAAGGAGTATTCATTACATTCCATTCAGGATGCCACTGAACGGCCAGTGCGAAAGTTTTAGCACCGGAAACCCTGACCGCTTCAATCAGGCCGTCCTCCGCATACGCCTCAGCTTCAAGTCCGGCAGCCAGACGGTCGATTCCCTGCCCGTGCAAGGAATTCACCATGAGCCTGGAACACCCAGTGATCTCCGCCAGTTGCCCCCCGTCCACAGTGCGAACAGCATGTACCTGCGCGTACTGTTCATCCGTTGACATCTTCTGTCGTTCACGATGATCTGCCATTCCATCGACTTCATGCACGGCCTGATGCAAGCTTCCACCAAACGCCACGTTGACTTCCTGAAAGCCCCGGCAGATACCCAACAGGGGAATGCCCGCCTCCACTGCCGCACGGATCAGATTCAGGGTCAAGCCGTCACGCGCGGGATCTAGCGGCAAAGCGGGATCTCGCACCTCTTGATCGAAATGAGAAGGATGGATATTGGATACCGCCCCGGTCAGCAATATTCCGTCGGCCACTTCCAGGAGCGCCGCCACATCGCTGTCCGTACCCAGTGCAGGCACAATCAAGGGCAACGCTCTCACTGCATGAACGACAGCGTTGACATACTTGTGTCCAGCCACATGAAATGGATGATCCCCAAGCCGCTTGGAGTCTGCCGGCAACAAAACCACCGGCGTACGACTTTGAGATGTGTGAATTTCCTTGTTCATGACAACTACCACGTTATCGCTACTCAATTAATTGGCACCATCATCTGGCGAGACCTACCAAATCAAACAACTACCTATAAATTACAAATAACATCAAAATAATAATAAGATATTGTTTTGTATTAAATATTATTTGAATCTTTATTACTTATGATTTATTCTCCGCCCAAATTGGCAATCATACAAGAGCCATTTTTATTAATTTGCTGGTACCATTTCAGTCGAAACTTGCATGACTAAGCCTTGCCTCTTCCTCACCAGAAGAAGGTATGGGCATTGTGGATTTCATAATCAGGGGTTGCCATGGTCGCCACCCTTCAAAGGAGATGACACCGTGGAATCTTTACCCATTTCGGAATGGTTGCTCAGTGAACTCAAACAGGGTCGCTTTCCCTCGCGCATGCCGGCCCACCGCAGAGTATATGAATCCATTCGCCGCGCAATTGTCAGTCATCAACTCACCCCGGATACACGTTTACCGTCCACACGCAGCCTTGCGGAAGCACTAAAACTATCGCGAAATACACTGTTAGCGGCCTTTGAACAATTACACGATGAGGGTTATGTTGTTTCGCAGACCGGGAGTGGCACCCGTGTTGCAAAAACTTTTCCGGAAGAGTTTAGCGAACAAATAAATGACAAGAATACAGAAAGGTCTGATGCAGCCAGAGGCGTGGCCGCGCTCTCCACTCGCGGTAGAGCTGTCGCAGGTCAAACCGACGAACCCAGTTATGAAGTGCAACCTTTTGCTCCAGGGGAAGACGATTTTTCCGCCTTCCCAACCCAACTTTGGCGTCGACTGCTCAACCGACAATGGCGAGCTCCGCAGCCTGCGCATCTCGACTACGGTCATGCCGGCGGGTACCTGCCTTTGCGCTGTGCCATCGCCAATTACCTGCGCATGTCACGCGCCGTCAACCTGACTGTAGAACAGATTCTAATTACTTCCGGCACTCAACAATCGATCGATCTGTGTGCACGCCTCCTCACCGACCATGATGATCTTGTATGGGTGGAAAATCCTTGCTATTGGGGGGCACGCCAAGTCCTTGAGATCAACGGCCTGCAGCTTCATCCGGTGCCGGTAGACGAAGAGGGAATATCCCCCAGCATTGATGACTTTCGTTGCACGCCGCGCCTCATCTACACCACACCGTCCCACCAGTACCCCAAAGGGGTGGTCATGAGCTATGGACGACGTCGTTTGCTGCTCGATTATGCTGCCAGCAAGGGATCCTGGATTTTGGAGGATGATTATGATAGCGAGTTTCGCTTCGACGGCCACCCGCTCTCATCTCTGCAAGGCATGGATCAGAATGGCCGAGTGCTGTATCTGGGCACCTTCTCCAAGGTTATGTACCCCGGCATCAAGCTTGGATATTTGGTTGTGCCATCCGACTTGGCGGAAAGCTTCAAGCGCGGCCTGTACGAATTGCAGCGCCCCGGCCAGGTTGTCATACAAGCAGCCCTGGCGGAGTTTATCGAGGAAGGGCATTTTGCCACGCACATCCGGCATCTTCGCCAGATTTATGGGGAGAAACGGCGCCTGCTTCAGAAAGCGCTTGCTCCGATCACCCGCGTCGGGGCCCAATTACCGCTTGCCGGCTCCGGACTGCATCTGGTAGTGGGACTTCCGGCTGATTGTGACGATGTACGGGTCGCCGAACTGGCTGCCGAGCAAGGTCTGCGGGTTTACCCTCTATCCTATTACGGCTTGGGAAAGAATCGTGAAAAGGGACTGATTATCGGTTACGCCTATGCCGCAATGGAACGCATTGCACCCAACGGCCGCATTCTCGCGGACGTAATTCAAGCGGCGCTAGCCGATTCGTAATCAGCCGAGCGCGTCGCGTAGCCGATACCACAACATACCCAGCACCAAGGCCGGTGTGCGCAGCAGCTTACCGCCCGGAAAATCGTGATGCGGAATCCGCGCCATCAGGTCAAAGCGTTCTGCCTGACCAGCGATAGTCTCGGCGACCAGTTTTCCTGCCATACCGGTCAGAGCTACACCATGCCCCGAAAATCCCTGCAGATAATGAACATTCGATCCGATTCTGCCAAAATCCGGAGCGCGATTCATTGTGATATCGACGAAACCGCCCCAGGAGTATTCGGCCTTGATACCTGCCAGCTGTGGAAATACCAGCCTCATGCGCTTTTGCATGTCGGACCTGAGATTGCTCGGTGTCATTGTGCTGTAGCTAACACGCCCGCCAAACAGCATGCGGTGATCTGCTGAAAATCGGAAGTAGTCAAGCACAAAATTGGAATCGCAGACGGCTGATTTTGAGGGAATCAGACTAGCCACCAGTGATGAATCAATCGGCTCGGTGCCGATAATATACGTGCCAACTGGCATTATTCGTCCTGCTATCACGGGTGCCAGCCTTGGAGCCACTTCAGGCAGATACACATTGCCTGCCAGCACGACAAAGCGCGCCTTGACGCTACCATTGTCCGTGCGCAGCAATGCTGGTTCGCCTGGGTTCATTGAGCGAACCGGAGAGTGTTCGCAAATCCGCACTCCCAAACCTGCCGCACCGCGCGCCAGTCCAAGGGTATAGTTTAGCGGATGCAGATGCCCAGAGCGCCGGTCATGATAACCACTATGAAATCTCGGGCTCGCTATCCACTGTTGCAAAGCATGGGGCTCAATCCATTCGGTATCGGTATCATAGTGGTAGCGTTTCGCCATATCCTCATACCATTCACGCAGCGCTGCTCCCTTACGCTCACCTACCGCCACACCCAGAAAACCATCTACCAGATCACACTTGATGTCAAAACGTTTAACCCGCTCTCGCACCAAGTCGAGCGCCGCCATGGTGATATCCCACGTTTGGCGCGCCGCCTCAATACCCAGTGCCTTCTCGATTACCGACTGTTCGCAGGCCAAGCCGGCAATGATTTGGCCTCCATTGCGTCCGCTCGCTCCCCAGCCAACCGTTTCAGCTTCAAGGACCATCACGGAGTAGCCGCGATCGGCCAGTTCGATGGCCGCTGAAAGGCCGGCGAGACCCGCACCGACAACACATACATCAACGACCGCATCCCCCTCAAGCCGAGGGTAATGCGGATGATCGTTTGCACTGGCAGAATAGTAGGAGTTTTGAATCAGTTTTTGTTCAATGGCCAGCATAATGACTTTCTATTTAACTTCGAGTTTGTGCGTTAATTCTTCCACACAGCCAAGTCCAGATAATGGTTGCTGCCGCATTGCTTGTCAGTTCGGCGTGATCGTAGGGTGGAGCAACTTCGGTACAGTCCATGCCTATCCAATTGAGATCGTACCAACCTTCGAGCAGAGTCATAGCCTGTGAACTGGTCAACCCGCCCGGTTCCGGAGTCCCCGTACCGGGTGCGAAAGCCGGATCAAGTGCATCGATATCAAAGGTCAGGTAGAGAGGCGGGTTGCCGTTGTTCGCCATTCGTGTCCTAACCTCGTCAATCACACCCTGCAATGCTCTGCCGTCCTGGCCGCGCAATTCACGCGCTGTATAGATTCGTCCGCCCTTGTCATTCACATATTCCCGAGCCTCGCGCACCCCGGATGAGCGGATTCCGACTTGCACGAATGCTTCCGGTATGACCAAGCCCTCCGTGAAAGCTTCATGCACCCAAGTACCATGGCCAGAAGGCTCTCCAAAATGATCGGTCCAGGTATCGCAGTGAGCGTCAAAATGAATGCATGCCAGAGGACGCCCAAAATGATCACGGTAAGCACGTAGTAAAGGCAAGGTGATGGAATGATCTCCCCCCATCCAAACCATCTGGTACTTTCCTATTAGCGCCTCTGCTTGCGGCATCAACGCTGCACGCAGTGCCTCCAGACCGGTGTTGGGCAACATGAGATCGCCCAGATCCGCCAAACTACCCAGAGGGGTTGTATCAAAGAGCGGATGCGTTGCATCACAAAGCATGCGACTGGCCTGACGAATGGCGCCCGGTCCGAATCTGGCTCCCGGGCGATTTGTGACACTGCCGTCCCAGTTCACACCGGCAATGGCAAAGGCTTTTCCGGAAATTGCGGAGGGAGGAGCGTCAGGGGTAATCGGCAGGCCGAGGAATCCTCCTGCGGACAAATATGAAAAAGCATGATTCATGTCGTACTCAATCCAGACATTTCCAAAAAAGCTTGCGAATTTTGTTTCTGCTCCGATCCATAGTCATTGCCATTTGTATATTGATGTGATGTCACTGAACACGGTTTCGCAGCTTCATCATCATAAGTTATGCAGAACTCTTGCTATGAGGATCGATAGTTGATTAGGATACTAACCTAGAAAATGGCCCAATCAATAGAGCCACTTTTATTTAATCAATGGTGCCGTTTGGAGTGCCTGCACAGGCTCAGGCGTATCCCTATATCCAGTAAAGGCTAGCAATGCCCACCCTACAATCAAGCAACAGACTAAGCATCAACGCATCGAGTTTGCTAGCGAGCGAACAACAGTATTATCTTCAACTGCACCCCACTTCATGCCTTCTGGGGAAACAGTCCCACCAGCATTTTTTATACGGCGTGCCTTTGCATTGGATGAACGACTGGAGCAACCCTACCCCGCTTTTCGTCCGCCAAGCTCGCGGCGCACATATTATGTGTGCCGATGATATTGAATATACGGATTTCTGTTTGGGGGATACAGGGGCCATGTTTGGACACAGCCCAGAACCGGTCGCTCTTGCTCTGGAAAAACAAGCACGACGCGGATATACGACCATGTTGCCGGACATGATTGCGCCTGAAGTCGGGGCTGCTCTGGCTGAACAATTCGGTCTCACTTACTGGCAGTTGACCACCACGGCAACGGACGCAAATCGTTTTCTTCTCCGTTGGGCACGCGCAGTAACCGGGCGAAAAAAATTGCTGGTCTTCGACGGCTGTTACCACGGCACAGTGGATGACACCATGGTGGATGTCGAAGATGGGCGAACGGTAAGCCGCGCCAGTCTGCTCGGACAGACGATCGACTTGGGACTATATACAGTTGCTGTAGATTTCAATGACCTGGCTGCTGTTGAACGTGAACTGGCAAGCGGAGAATTCGCCTGCCTGCTCACCGAGCCTGCGCTCACCAACTGTGGCATGGTGCCCGCACTACCCGGCTTCATCGCCAGCCTGCGTGAATTGACCCAGCGCTATGGCACCCTTCTTGCCCTGGATGAGACCCATACCATTTCCAGCGCAAGAGGCGGTTGGGCACGCAGTGCGGGCATCCAGCCGGATTTCATTGTGATTGGAAAACCTATCGCAGGCGGGCTACCGGCAGCAGCCTACGGAGTCAGCGAAGATCTGGCTGCAAGGATGCAAGCCGCAAAAGACGCTGCACCTGCCGGGCATTCCGGCATTGGCACAACACTTTCCGGCAACATGATGACTCTCGCCGCCATGCACGCCACCCTTACTGAAGTCGCGACCCCAGCCGCCTATGCACACATGTTTGAGCTCGCCGATTTCCTCGAGAACGGCCTTAATGCCATGCTTCAGCGCCATACTTTGCCGTGGTGCATCACCCGCATCGGTGCACGACTCGAACTCCAGTTCTGCGCAACTGCACCTAGCAATGCCAAGGAAGCACGTGCAGCCCAGCAAGAGGAGCTGGAACAGGCGATTCACCTCTACCTCCTCAATCGTGGCGTGCTATTGACGCCATTTCATAACATGATGCTGGTATGCCCTGCGACCAGCAAAGCAGATATCAATAAATTACTTGATGTGCTCGATGAGTGCCTGACTGCACTCGTGCAGGAACGTCCCGTTGCGTGAACACGCCGAGCGACAATCTTCACCAATCGTCAGCGATCAGTCCGACCGGTCAGCAGCAAGTATCCGCACAAGGCGGCGGCCAATGCGCCTATCTGCCAGATTAGCGCCTCGCTGGACAGAGACTCCATTACGGTACCTGCCAGTAGCGGGCCGAAAATGGAACTGGTCGTGTAAGCCATGGAGACGCGCCTGATATTGATCGATAAATCCCCGCCGCCAGCCGTGACAGAGGCGATGATGGCCAGTGTCAGATAGGAGGTGATGGTGCCGCCCAGCAGGAAGATGAGTATGGCGAGGCCGGTAAAACCAAGCGGCATCGCCGCAATGACTGCAATGCAAAGGGTGCTGGCGGCACATATCAGTATGGCAAAACGCAAGCCGCGATGATCGGCGAGCCAACCCACCAGATATTGCAGCAACAATCCTCCGATGCCATAAACAGCAAGCAGGGTTTGCATCTGCTCGACACTGAGACTGCGGCCGGCACCGAATATCGGGAAAAGGCCCGAAAATGAGGCCTCTGTTATTCCGGCTGTTACGCCAACGATGACTCCCAGTGCAAGTATGTTGTTCCGGGCACGGGGTTGCTCCCGGGTGACTTCCGCAGGCGACTCGGGCGATACCTCAGGTGTGCCGCGAGTGACCAGCAAAGGAAACAATGCACAACCGGTGAAGGCAATTCCCAACTCAAAGGGTGCGTTGCCGGCGATACCGACCCATTTCGTCAATACGGGGGCAATAATCGGGGCGACCCCGATCAGGGTCTCATGAAAACCAACCAGCCGACCACGCGCGTTACTCGGCAGGATGCGGTAGAGCCAGGGCTCAAGCCCGATCCAGCGCATGCCCATGCCTAGACCGATGAAGGTTGCTGCAGGAAGCCAGATCGGGCCGCTTGAATTGGGTATGACTGCGAGGCCCAGAATTGTGACCAGCAAACCGATAGCGATGACAGCACGATGTCCGAATCGGGCGTTAAGGTACGGCCCAAGGGCAAGGCCGATCAGCATGCCCAGCCATTCGGCGGAAGCAAATACACCCAATTGTGCGGCATTAAGCCCGTGCTGGACCAGCCACAGTGGCAACACCACCATACCGATACCGAACTGGCCGATTTGCGACAGAGTCGATGCGGCATTCAGCGCAATGATGGTGCGCCAGTCGGTGCGATGACAGGAACTCATACTGTTCAGCAGGCCACTTTATTGTTGCCATTTGGCAAGCCGGTTTGCTGCAGGATGGTTCTTCGGCGGAATTCGCCGTGCATCATGCCCGTGCCTGCCAAATGGTGTAGATCTTCTTTACCGGCTCCAGCGTTTCCCACACTCCCTCGAATCCGGCGGGAATCACAAAGGCACTGCCGGGTCCGAATTCCCGTGCTGCGCCGCTGCTATCTATAAGCCGGATGCGTCCTTCAAGCAGGACACAAAGTTCTTCCTCGGTGTAAGACACCTTCATTGCCCCCGCATCGGAGGCCCAGAGCCCCGCGAAGAATTGCCCTGTGGGATCGGTATAGTGATTCCAGGTTGTGGTATTAAAGGGCTCACCCGATACCATGCGATCCGCAGCAACGACCGCCTGCTCGCCAGTGACCGTATGGGTTGAAAAATCAACGATGGTGTCGATCAATTTATGCTCGGCCATATATTTTCGGTGCTGCTTAAGACAGCAGAACAATCGCCTCGATTTCGACCAGCACGTCGCGCGGCAAACGCGCAACCTGGACTGTGGAACGCGCGGGACAATGGCTGCCGAATGCAGCCGCGTAAACGCCATTCATGGCCGCAAAATCCTGCAGGTCCTTCAGAAACACAGTGGTTTTTACCACGTGGGATAGCGATACCCCTGCTGCCTCGATTACGGCGCGCAGATTATCGAATACCTGCTGCGTCTGCTTCTCGATTCCCCCTTCCGCCAGACTGCCATCCGGACGAAGAGGAATCTGTCCCGAGGTAAACAACAGCGATCCTGCTACGATTGCCTGGGAATACGGACCGATTGCTGCCGGCGCATTTTGAGTTTGAATTTGTTTCATTGAATCTCCTTGATGGAAATAGTTGCTATCGTGAAAAATATGCATGTAGTTCATTGATGGCGCGACTATGTTGCCAGGATCGCCATTATTTCCCCGAGCAACAAGAGCAGGTGAATTGAAACTGTTTGGCATAGTTCGATTTTCAACTCAGATGCCACTGCAGAACCTTATCGTCTTTGGCATGATCACGCAGAACACGGGTGCAGAGCCCAAGTTCAACGCATCAATAACAAGTACGTGCGATATTTTCAGGTTAAATGAATGAACGGGATTGACAGTCGCTGTCACCTGAAATGAGAAATATATTCCTGTATTTGATCCTCGGCATGAAGATCAACTTGGTGGATGAGCGGCATATCTCGATTGGAAGCCACGCCGGTCGGGATAAGGAACCATCCCGACCGCGTTGGCACGCTAAACGCAATCAAAAGTTTACGACAGTCTGAAGTCCGACAGTATCGTTAGTCTTGTGAAAGGTTCCGTCGTTGAAATAGTAGAAAGTTGCTGCCGTCGCCAGATCGTGACGATATTCACCACGCAACTCAACGTACCTTGTCAGACGATAGGTTGCAGACAGACTAAGCTCATATCTGTTCGCACCCTTGTTCGCATCGTATCCTGCAGCGTTCGGATCGCCGGGACCAAAACCATTGATGCCATCGCCCGTGACACCGGAATTGGCAAGACCGGTATTGCCCGAAAATTGGTTACTGTTGTAAGTGTTGAAGGTCCCGCCGCCGTTCTTCTGATTGTTCAGATAGTCAAGACGTCCGGCCAGAGTCAGCCTGGGTGTTACACGCTCAGAAACCAGCGTGGAGATTCCCCACCATCCCGCGTCACCGCCGTTGTTCGCAGCATCCTTCTGGCGACCCACTGTATACTGTACGTTGGCGTTGAAATCAGCGCGCGTGAACCAGCTGTCGATCTCGAACTGGTCGAGACGGCTGACTCCACCCCTGTTCCAGTTGCTGACAGAGCCATCATATCCGGTGAATTCGTAACCCCAGTACTCAGCCTGGGCATAGGTCACGTTGTAGACGAAAGTTGGGCTTTTGCTTGATCCTACGCACGTCCCACCGCCCGCCCCGACTGCATTCACGGGGCAATCGTTGCGCGCAGAGTTAAAGTTCGCCAGGATCAATTTCGTTTCCCACGGCCCGCGCGTTAAGTCCACGCCAGCACCCGTATAGAAGGTTGCCGCCGCAAAATCGAACAGCAAATTCTTGGTGACGAAATACTCACCGAAACCGGGATACAGCAGGTTGCTGTATAAACTGTTGGTTCCAACAAAGCTGTTCAGGAATGGTTCATAACCCGATACGTCCGGCATTTGACCGACTATTAACCGCGTTGCAGGACCGTCGAGCGGAATTGACGCTGAAGCTTCGTGCACGATATTGCCGAAATTGTACTGGGAGCCAGCGCTCTTGCTTGGCATCAGGGTGAAGCGCATCTTGGTACCGCCATCGTCCATCTCTTTCTGGATGTCGAGATAGGCCGTGCCGAAGTAGGAGTTATCGTACGAATAGAATTCTCCGCTGCCATTGATATTGGAGAAGTTATTCAGGAATGCGAAAGAACTGGTGTCTTTTGCCCGGCTGTATATGTATACCGGATCAATTCCCCCGCTGATGCGCAGACCTTTGAAGCCGGATGTTTCCGCGTTATCCTGAATCGCATCGACCTTGGTTTGAACCCGGTCGAACTCGCTCGGATCGACAGCATCTGCACTTTGGGCACTGGTGAACGGTAATGCGAGCATCATTGCGACTGCTATCTGTTTGAGTTTCAACATGGGTACCCCCTTTAAAAGTTTGAAATATGACGAATCGTTAGTAGCCTCACCACGCGGTTTAAAATCGTTAGACATTAGTATTTTCCCTTTTTTAAAATAACAACTATGTTGGATCGTCAACAGCCCGACCACGTGGCTTAAAATTTTTCGGCTATGGCGGCCGTATCACATTATTTTCGAACATCTTCATGCCTCAATCGCTTGCATGCCTTCGCGATAGGCAGCGGACTGCTCCGCCGACCGCCTGCGCTCCTGACGACTCAGCCACAGACTGCTCGCGAGCACACCGACCGCCACTACAGCTACCGTAATCGTCGCTATCGCATTCACGGTCGGATTCAGCCCAAGACGTGCGCGTGACAGGATGACGATGGGCAGCGTCGTTGACCCCGGTCCCGAGAGAAATGCAGTGGATACCACGTCGTCCAGAGAGATGGTGAAGGTCAGCAGCCAAGCTGCCATGATCGATTGAACAATCAACGGTAGCGTAACCAAATAAAACACCTGGAAGGGTTTGCAGCCGAGATCCATTGCCGCTTCCTCGAGCGATTTATCCATTTCCATCAAACGCGACTGGACGACAACTGCGGCATAGGCCATGCCGACCGAAGTGTGTCCCGCCCAGATGGTGAAGATGCCGCGTTCGGGCATACCGAACAAACGTTCGCACATCACGAAAAATAGAAGTAAAGACAAGCCGGTGATCACCTCGGGCACAACCAGAGGCGCATTGATGTGGGCTGAAAATGCCGTCCGTCCGAAAAATGATTTGTAGCGCACCATAGCAAAGGCGGCAAGCGTGCCAAGCACGACAGAAGCCGTGGCTGTCATTAACGCGATCTTCATCGACAGAATGAATCCATCGACGACCTCGGTGTCGTGAGCAATGACGCCATACCATTTGAAGGTGAAGCCGCCCCACAGGGTAACCATCTTCGAATCGTTGAAAGAGAAAACGATCAGCGTCAAGATCGGCAGGTAAAGAAACGCGTACCCCGCGATAAGCCAGGTTTTACCGAGTCGGCTATCCATGGCTTATACCCCCCGTACGCCGCCTGAAGCGGCTTGATATTTGTTGAAGATGGCCAGGGGTATCAGGATCAGCCCAACCATGGTCACGGCAACAGAAGAAGCCATCGCCCAATCGTTGTTGCTGAAGAACTCATCCCAGAGGACGCGTCCAATCATCAGTGTGCCGGGCCCGCCCAGCAGTTCAGGAATAACGTATTCGCCTACACTGGGGATGAAAACCAACATGGAGCCGGCGACGATACCGTTCTTCGACAATGGCACAGTTACAAGCCAGAAGGCCTTCCACGGAGTGGCACCAAGATCCTTGGCGGCCTCGAGTAAACGCAAATCCATCTTCACCAGATTCGAGTACAGCGGCAAAATCATGAACGGCACGTAGGTGTATACCATGCCGATGGTCATCGAGAATCCGGTATGCATCATCTTGATCGGCTCGTCGATAAGATGCGCCCATATCAACAGGTTATTAAAGACACCGTGATCGTCGAGCAAGCCCTTCCAGGCATAGACGCGCAACAGGTAGGAAGTCCAGAACGGGAGCGATACCAGCATCAGCAGAGCCGGTCGTATGCTGGCAGGCGATCTCGCCATGAAATAGGCGAAGGGATAACCAATAATAAGGCAGATCACCGTATTAATCGTGGCAAACTTGACCGATGACCAGTAGGTCTCGACGTAGAGTGGATCTGTACTCAGAAAAATATAGTTCGATAACTTGATCTTGATATTGAATATGCCATCGGCATAGCTGGTAAGGTCCTCGAAATGGATTCCGTCCGTCTCCGACACACTGAGCTTTAGTACTACCAGAAAGGGCACCGTAAATAGCAGAATGAGAAAGATGTAGGGAATGCCAATGACGCTGCGCTTGCCCCAGTCCCGCTTGAGAAAGCGCACGACGCCGTTCTTGCTGATGCTTTTTGCAATGTTCATCGTATTTACTCCCGCGGCCTAAATCGTCAGTACGACGACATCGCTGCCGTCCCACCACGCATATACCTGCTCGCCACGCTTCAACTGCGACTCTTCGTGGCGCGCAGTGTTTTCGCGCGAAGCCTTGATGACCTTGCCACTTTCCAGCCTGACGTGAAACAACGTGAACTTGCCGAAGTAGGCTATTCCGTCAATCGTGCCGCGGGCATAGTTATAGCCGTGTTCTGCTGGAGACTCGCGCTGCTCGATGGTCGGTTCGTGCTTCTGCAGACATATCTTCTCGGGACGCAAGGCAATGTTCACCTGCATGTTGAGTGTACCGGTGATGCCGTGACTGACGAAATGGCGGCACTCTGGTGAATCGATGACGATATGGTCCGGCTCATCTACTTCAATCGCGCCCTTGAACAGGTTCACGTCACCAATGAAGTCCGCCACGAACAAGCAGCTAGGCGTCTCGTATATCTCGCGTGGGCGCCCGACCTGCAGAAAACGGCCTTCCTGCATGACGGCGATCCGGTCAGCCATGATCATGGCCTCTTCCTGGTCATGCGTTACCATGACGCAGGTGACCCCCACCTTCTTGATGATATTGACCAGCTCGAACTGAGTTTCCTCACGCAGCTTTCGATCCAGGGCCCCTAGCGGCTCGTCGAGCAGCAGCAACTTCGGACTCTTTGCCAAACAGCGCGCCAAAGCAACACGCTGCTGTTGGCCGCCGGACAGCTGATGCGGCTTGCGTTTGGCGTAGGGCTTGAGTTTGACGATACCCAGCATCGATTCGACACGCTCCGCGATCTGCTCTTTGGGCATGCCGTCGCGCTTGAGTCCAAACGCGACATTTTCCCAGACGGTAAGGTGGGGGAAAAGCGCATAGGACTGGAACATCATGTTGATCGGCCGTTCGTACGGGGGCATCTTCGCAATATCTGCCCCATCGAGGTAAATATTGCCGACACTGGGCATCTCGAATCCAGCCAGCATGCGCAGGAGGGTCGATTTGCCGCAACCGGAAGAGCCGAGTAGCGCGAAGATTTCACCCTTTTCGATACAGAGAGAAACGTCGTCTACTGCTGCCACTTCGTCGAAATGCTTGCTCAATCGGTCAATTTTAACGAATCGTGAATCATCGCCACGACCTGTAGAGTTCGCAACAGAATCTGCCATGCCCAGCTCTCCCTTTTCCCTAAGTAGTTGTGGTGGAGTGGCCGTGGCCACTCCTTGCTTCTGCCCGGGTTATCAGAGACCGGTTTTGAACGTTGTGTAGAGTCGCGTGCGCAGGCGGCGGATGTCGCTCGGCACCATATCTGGCGGAACCATCCGTGCCAAATCTTCCGGCTTCATGAATACCGTTTTATTCTCCAGCACTTCGGGTTTGATGTACTTGGCTGCGCTCGGGACCGGGTTGGAATAGAAGACCTTGTTCACCAAGCCGGCGTTGACATCAGGACGGTAAATGTAACTTATCCACTTGTAAGCGTTTTCCACGTGCTGGGCATCGGCCGGGATGGCCATCGTATCAAAGAACAATACAGCGCCAGTTTTGGGCAGCAGCACCTGAATGTTGACCCCGTTCTTAGCTTCTTTGGCGCGCGCTTGCGCGATGCTCATATCGCCATTCCAGCCGAGCGACAGGCACAAGGATCCGCTGGCAAGATCGTTGATGTAGCCGGATGACGAAAACAGCGTGATGGAAGGACGGATCGACTCAATTAGCTTGGCAGCTTCCTTGTAGTCTTCCGGGTTGCGGCTGTAAGGCGATTTACCCAAGTAGCGTAGAGCAGCAGGAAAAATTTCATCGCCCGAGTCGAGCACGGATACGCCGCAAGACTTGGCTTTACTGATGTATTCTGGCTTGAAGATCAGATCCCAAGCATTTTCCGGCATGGGCAGACCACCCAACGCCGCCTTGAGTTTGTCGACGTTAATACCGACCGTGGTGATTCCCCACATCCAGGGCACAATGTACTGGTTGCCCGGATCCATGGTCGCCAAACTCTTCATCACAAAGGGGTCGAGGTTGCCATAGGTGGTGATCTTGCTCTTGTCCAGCTTCATCAAGAGACCGCCTTCAGCCTGGATTTTGGCCCAATTCGAGGATGGCACGACAATGTCGTAACCTGTTTTTCCGGCCACCATCTTCGCGTGAAGGGTTTCATTGCTATCGAAGGTATCGTAGCGAACCTTGATGCCGGTTTCCTTCTCGAAATTTTTTATTGTGTCTTCGCCGATGTAATCCGACCAATTGTAGATATTGAGTACTTTTTCTTCATCAGCCACAGACAGACTAGGCATGCCAAGCGCCATCAAGATCGTTGACAACAGGGCGCCAAGCAGTCCCACTCGATTCTTCAGGTTACTACCGAACATAATTTTCTCCTTGGTTACATCGGTTAATAAAGCCCAACACCGCAAGCACTAGGCTTATCAGGCGGCAGACGTGACTTTGAAGCCGATTGTGGCAACGCCACGACTCTAATGGCGCAATCACAATAGTTTTTTCACTTCGGCTTTTACGACTTATTGAGAAAGCAAATAATATGCCATCTCCCCTATACACCCAATCACAGGTGTCAATCATACTTACCCAACGAATCAGAAATTTCAACAAAAACCTAAATTTGCTAAGCAAACAAAAGAAACGTACTTTTTTATATTCTTATTATTAAATTATTCTTACTTATTAAATCTGAGTTTATTTTGCGCACAAATTGGCAATCAAACAAGAGCCATTTTAATTATTTTGATGGTGCCATATATATTGATCCACATAATGTCAAGCAATCCCTCCTTTTCCCGTTGCCATACGCACTTCNGCGGTGCGCGCTGCAACTCTTCCGCACCAAACCATAGCCTGACTTCATCATGAGCCGAATTGAAGGCATGAGTATGTGATATTGATTTCTGCCNAACTGGCAGCTAAAGATGGTGTAAAGATAATGCGGTCGCAAANCGCCTGCATGATGACGCCTCCATTGACGCAAGTCCCCCGCCGGTCTTGCTCACCACTCAATAGGATGAAACTGCGATTGAAATCCTGCCCGGATCGAGGTCACTGAACACCATCAGCGCCCCATCTAGCGGTAGGCAACCCGGGGTGGCGCCTTCGTCGAAAGTTTCAGTTCAGGACGTACGCAAAATTATTCGCAACCGAACCTGATACTCAAGCGCCCGAAGCAAGAGATGCCTTTTTCAGAAACCAGTGGGTTTTGCGCGCACTCGCCTGCCTGACGCAATCGTTTGCGCCAGCCATTATTCATTGTTATCACAGAGTGTGATTGGCTATGGTGGCAACCCTTGCAAGCTTTTCATCCCCAATCATTTTCATTTTAACTTCTGATTGAAGGTGCCTGAATACTGAAAACGGGCGCGCTTGACGTTACATAGCAATTCATAAGCAATCGTCCCGGCACGGCTTGCTACCTCGCCCACCGAAACCAGATCGCCCCACAATTCGACACGACTGCCCAAATTTGCGTCCGGTAAATCGGTAAGATCAACTGTCAACATATCCATGGACACTCGCCCTATCAATCGGGTGAGTTTGCCATCAACCGCTACCGGAGTGCCAGTTGGAGCAACGCGNGGATACCCGTCGGCATATCCACAAGCCACCACGCCGACCCGGGTTGAACGCTCGGCAACGAAGCTGCAGCCATATCCGACGGGCTCACCGCTGGAGATGGTGCGTACCGAGATCAGGGCCGACTCGAATCGCATCACGGGGCGCAGGTGATTGCCTGATGGAACGCCTGTACCACTTGCCTGCCCATCAATAGGGTCAACCCCATACAGCATGATACCGGGCCGCGCCCAGTCGGCATAAGAAAGCGTCCAGCCAAGTACACCCGCCGAATTAGACAGACTTACGGGCGCATTGATACCGGCGACCGCCGAACGAAAGACTTCGATTTGTTGAAGCGGATGCGCGCTGGCCGTTTCATCTGCACATGCAAAATGGTTCATCAATACGATATGCGCGACATTTGGATGCCCCGTCAGTTTTTTGCAGGCCGAGCGATATTCGCCAGGCTCCAGGCCAACCCGGTGCATACCGCTATCCATTTTTAACCAGACGTTGAGCGGACTGGCCAGCTTGGCGGCCATCAGAGCCTCAACTTGCCAGAGATGATGCACCACTACCCACAAATTTTGGGCTTCGATCACAGGCAGTTCTGCAACTTCAAAGAATCCTTCCAGCAGCAATATGGGTGCAACTATTCCGGCTTCGCGCAACACCAGTGCCTCTTCGATTGAAGACACCGCGAACCCATCGGCCTCATCTTCAATTGCACGCGCACATGACACCGCACCGTGTCCGTAGGCATTGGCCTTGACTACGGCAAGCGCCCGTCCGCCATGAATTTTTCTTGCCAGGAGATAGTTGTGACGAAATGCATCCAGATGGATATGGGCAACAGTAGGACGACTCATGGTTATCTCTATGAATTCAAGTTTTATGCCTTACAAAGCGCGATAAACAGGAAACCTGCCATGTTGATGCTCGCAGAATCCGATTTTGTGAGATGTCTTCATGACGTTATTCCGCTCATCCCGCCAACTGGCTTCCTACCAGCGGTTTAGCATTAAATGCTGAATACCCGGTTTCATATCTGCGCAACCCCAAGTCGTCCGTAGCGATTGCCGGGCGACGCTTGTCCATAAGATCGGCCAGCACCTTTGCGGAGCCGCAGGACATTGTCCAACCCAGCGTTCCATGGCCGGTATTGAGCCACAAGTTATCGTAGCGGGTGCCGCCGATGATGGGAGTGCCGTCGGGTGTCATGGGGCGCAAACCAGTCCAGAACTCTGCAGCGGGAATATCGCCGCCACGCGGGAAAAGGTCTCCGGCCACCATTTCCAGCGTTTCGCGCCGGCGCGGATTGAGGGTCAAATCGAAACCCGCCAACTCGGCCATTCCGCCTAGTCGGATGCGGTTGTCAAACCGGGTGATGGCCACCTTGTAGGTTTCGTCCATGATGGTGGAAACGGGCGAAGCAGCGGCATCGGTAATAGGAACGGTGAGCGAATAGCCTTTGACCGGATACACCGGAATATTGAGGCCAAGTTCTTTGAGCAAAGGGCGCGAATAGCTCCCCATGGCAACCACGAACTGATCGGCCAGGATGCGTTCACCTCCAGTTTCAATACCGGTAATCCGGCCATTTGCGCTGAGCAGGCAATTCACGGTCAGGTCATAACGGAACACAACGCCCAGTTTCCTGGCTTCATCCGCGAGCCGGGTAGTAAAGAGCTGGCAATCGCCAGTTTCATCGCCAGGCAGACGCAATCCTCCCACCAGCTTTTCTTTGACCAAGCCCAGTGCCGGTTCGACTTGCGCACAGCCATCCCGGTCCAGCAGCTCAAAATTTACGCCGCATTCAGTAAGTACTGCGATATCTTTGCCTGCCGCTTCCAATTGCTGCTGGGTGCGAAACACCTGGAGCGTACCCTGAGTACGCTGCTCGTAATTAATGCCAGTTTCCGCACGCAGTTCCCGTAAACAATCCCTGCTGTATTCTGCCAATCGCACCATGCGCGACTTGTTGACGGCATAACGTTCAGCCGTGCAGTTACGCAACATCATGCTTGCCCATTGCAACTGCCAAAGCGAGCCGTCCGGGCTGATGGAAAGCGGGGCATGGCGCTGAAACAGCCATTTTATGCCCTTGAGCGGAATACCCGGAGCTGCCCAAGGTGCCGAATAACCCGGCGAAACCTGTCCCGCATTAGCAAAGCTGGTTTCCATGCCGGGACCGGGTTGGCGATCCACCACAGTCACCTCAAAACCTGCGCNAGCCAGATAATACGCACTGGTCACACCTACCACACCACTTCCTAGAACAACGACTCGCATCGCATACCCCCAGAACTTCACGGCGTCTCTAAAAACTTAAGATTTGTCCAAATTAATCATTATTGCCAAGAGAACAGCCGAGTCGAAATTTCATGAACAACTATTTGTTTTATATATATAAATAATTATTCGCTATGAATCGAATTGTATTCTCCGCCCAAATTGGATACCTAACAAGAGCCATTTTGATTATTTAGTTAGTGCCATTTGGATGGCAAAAGAGAAGTTGCCGCTGAACTTTTAACCATCTCTGAATGGTCGCCAACCGACCTTGATCCAGGTTGCTTCCGATGCGATGCGACACCGTCCGGGCACCAGGTTTATGAATCCATCGATAAGTTTTAAACAAACGCGACAACTCTCTGTACATCAGAAAAAGTACAGATTCCTGTCATATTGAAAGCCGGCTTCAATGCGGCGACATCGCAGGTGAGCCATTCGAATGGGTCACGGGGCAAGACCCATCAATCGGCTAAAGGACACAGATTTACCAAATGCGAATACGAGTTTTCGGAGATTTGTACATTCCGTCGCCGGGTTTGGTCGCAAAGGAATCCTGAAAACCGTCGCAGTTCTCAGCGGCACCGTTGGTACGAAATTTCTCGGGCGAATGAACGTCGGTTGCAAGTAACTCCAGAGTCTGTTCTTCGCGTCGCTTGACGTTCCAACTTTGGGCGTAGGAAATGAAGAAGCGCTGATTGCCGGTAAACCCGTCCAGCTCGGGGGCGGCTTGCCCGTTTAGCGCCAGTTGGTAAGCCTTGAATGCGATTTGCAGGCCTGAGAGATCCGCAATGTTTTCACCAAGCGTCAGCCGACCATTCACATGCCGTCCAATAATCGGCTGATAACGATTGTATTGTGTGACCAGACGCGAGGTCAGCCGGGTAAAGGCTATACGATCAGTCGACCTCCACCAGTTGTTCATATTGCCAAACCTGTCATACAGACTACCCTGATCATCAAACCCATGGCTAATTTCATGACCGATAGTCGTTCCCGTCGCTCCGTAGTTGGCGGCATCGTCAACATCCGGATCAAAATACGGCGGTTGCAAAATGGCCGCCGGAAAGACAATTTCATTCATCTGCGCATCGTAATAGGCGTTAACGGTCTGTGGAGTCATTGTCCATTCGGTGCGATCCACATAGGCCCCGATACGACCAATATTGCGCCGGTATTCGAAAACAGCACCCCGTTTTAGATTGCCGACCAGGTCGTTCGCTTTGATTACTAACGCGCTGTAATCGCGCCACTTGCCGGGATAGCCGATCTTGATGCCGTAGTTGTCCAGCTTCTCATGCGCACGCAGCTTGGTGGCCGGACTCATCCAGCTTAATTGATCGATGCTTTGGGCGTAGACGATCATCAGATTTCGCACCAGAGCTTCCATGCGCGCCTTACTGTCCGGCGGAAAGTATTTTCCGACATAGAGTCGTCCAGCCGCCTCGCCCAGATTACCGTTAATTGCCTGCACTGCGCGTTTCCAGCGGGGGGACTGTGCTTTTTGCCCAGCCAGTTCTTGCTCATGGAAAGCATAACTGGCCATTACAAACGGTTCAGGCAGCGCTTGGGCGTAAGCGTCGAACAAATGGGCGGTCAAATAGTCGCGCCATACCGCTACCGGGGTGCTGGTCACAATGTCGGCCAATGCCTTGACATATGAAGGTTGTTGTAGAACCAGGTTACTCACAGTATCTGACACGCCAGCCTCGGACAGGAAATTTGCCCATGAAAAGCCATTTCCAAGCTGCACAAGTTCCTGTCGGTTCAATTTGTTATAAGTAGCTTTATCGTCACGGTTCTTGGTCTCGGTCCATTGCATTTTTGCCAGCCTGGTTTCCAGAGCCAAAATCACCCGCGCACGTTTCGCTGCATCGACTTGTCCATTGAGTTCAAACAGCTGTGCCAAGTACGCAAGATAGGCGTGCCGCGCATGAGCAAAGCGCGCATCTTTGTCGAGGTAGTAGTCGCGATTCGGCAAACCAAGGCCAGACTGGGAGACGTAAAGCGCGTAATGCACCGAATCTTTGGCATCGGCCGCCACGTTAAATGACAAGGGGCTCTGGATACCGATTTGCTGCAGCTTGCCAAATTCACCAACCACTGCCTGGGTTGATTGAAGCGCAGCGATTTCCGCCAACTCCGGTTTGAGCGGACTAATTCCAACTTTCTCCACCGTCGCTTCGTCCATGTAGCTGACGTAAAAATCACTCAATCGTTGCGCATCTACGTCATCTTGGTTATCCAACAATGCTCGGCTGGACAACTCACGTACCCGCTCCAGACTTTTCTCGTTTAACTCATCGTCAATTCCCCAACTGGATTTGTCGTCAGGAATCGCTGACGTGCGCTGCCATGCACCATTTGCTGCCATAAACAAGTCATCCTGAAATCGCACGGAATGATCAAAATGGCTGACGTCTAGCCCGGATTGAGGCACAGCGAAAACCACGAGCGGCCAACACAATGCAAGGTATAGCCACGAATAGAATTTCAAGTCTCGCTCCGAAAAATGTTGAATTACAAGGACAACTCTATCCAAGAAAATGCCGAACAAGTCCACGCAACGAAACCGGAGTGATTAATAACCAGAGCGCCCTGAGCACTGGGAAGCCGCTGTTTTACTGCTCTAACCTAGCCCTTGGCGGGTATAGCGACTTCTCGATAGCGGACGCAAAACGCTACGAAGTGACCGCATCCCTTGGAACGGATGAATACATTGATCCGGAAGTGCGTCTCGGTCTTTTCTTTTCATCAAATTTATTAGACATTATCTATTCATTCAGGAATTATATGTAATAGTTTCACCACATCTGCGTGGTCTGATAAATGCCACCGAGCCCCGTACCAAAAAAGGATTGCACCATGCATCGTGTTCCACCTGCCTCACTTGCCCAGTCATTCAAGGATCGCGGCATCCGTAATATTGAATGTATCTTCCCCGATGTATCGGGTTATCCGCGCGGAAAGCTGATGCCTTCCGGCAGCTTTGCGGCCGGGAGTGAGTTGCGTATTGCCCAGGCGATTCCCATGCAGGCAGTCACGGGAGAATATTCATATGATCCGATCTTTCCGGATGAAGATCCCGATATTCTCCTAGTACCGGACTATGACACTGTAAAGCCGGTACCATGGGCAACCACTCCGCGCGATATGGCGATTCATGATTGCTATGAACTGGACGGCGAATTATGTCAGTTTGCGCCACGGTCCATCCTTAAACAGGTGCAGTCACTTTACGATGCCATGGGCCTGACACCCGTGGTTGCCCCCGAAATCGAATTCTATCTTACCGCCGCCAATGTAAATCCTGATGAAGTGCTGAAACCACCTATGGGACGTGGTGGCCGTGCCGAAGTCGGTCAATCGGCATTCAGCATGAATCAGCTCAATGAACTGGCACCGTTCTGGGATGAATTCCACGCCGCAGTCGATACGCTGGGCATCCGCGGCGACACTTGGATTCATGAGGTTGGCCTGACACAGTATGAAATCAACCTGTTGCATGGCAATGCTGTAGAAGTAGCCGATCAGGCCTTTCTATTCAAATATGCTGCCAAGGAAATCGCCCTCAAGCACAACCTCAATGCCGTATTCATGGCCAAACCGATTGCAGGCGAGGCAGGTAGCTCGATGCATTTGCATCAGAGCATTGTCGATGCTGTTGGCAACAACATTTTCAGCAATGCAGACGGCAGCGAAAGTGAAAGCTTTTACCACTTCATCGGTGGTTTGCAGGCTTATCTGCCTGACCTGATGCTGGTGTTTGCTCCGTTTGTGAATTCATACCGCCGCTTTATCAAAGGCAGCATGGCGCCAGTCAATCTGCAGTGGGGGCACGACAATCGCACTACGGGCCTGCGCATTCCGCGCAGCAGCCCCGCCGCGCGCCGCGTGGAAACCCGTGTAGCCGGTGCAGACGCCAATCCCTATCTCGTATTGGCTGCAACCCTCGCGGCCGGCCTCGCGGGCATGGAAGAAAAGCTGGCACCCACGCAAGCACTGGAGGGCAGCGCTTACGATCATTCACATGACCTGGCCCGAACCTTTCTGACCGCGCACGAGCAGTTTGAAGCCAGCGCAAGCGCCCGCCGTTTACTGGGCGATCGTTTCGTCACTGCATATGCCTCGATCAAGGATATTGAATATCAGAACTACCTCGGTGAAATCGGAGCATGGGAGCGCAGGTTCCTGCTGCCACAGGCCTAATGCCATATGGGTCAAACCAAAGCGGTTTCGCGCTAATGATCCCAAAAGCAGCCTTTGTACGTCGCATCGTGTGTGTTCCATAGTCCGAAGTATCCAGACCGACAGAATGAACCCGACGATGCGCAATTCCGGCATATTGTCGCGTAGTGATATGAGGGGATTCTTTCTGCCGACTTGGAAAAAGCAACTGTCCCGAACTGAGATTGGCTTTCGCAATCCATAAAGCAACAGCATCGCGGGTTGGCTCCGTCAACTCGAACTGAACTGGCCGTTGAGTTTTTCGCTGCATGACCATTGCCCTGGACATGATTTGGTTGCCGTGGGAAATGTCTCGCACGCGAAGATCGACTAAATCGCAACCGCGCAGCCTACTGTCAATAGCGCGATTGAGAGGTGTTCATGGCCGACTCCTTAAGTGATTGAAAGAATTTCTTTGAAAAAAATGCTCTGGAAATTCTTCATTTCAATGGCCGGAACAAAGCTTGAGCAGACGGTTCCATGGTCAGTTTCCCAACAGAAGAATGACCGCTACGTGGTATTTTTACTTAGCGCGTACTTTCGGCCAGCATCGTCATAGACGGGTACCAATTATCAGAATGCTATCCTGGCAACCGGTACTCTTTTCGATGTGATGCAAATCTCAGCATCTACCGTGATGGTGTCGAACAACTTCGCATCCAGCCCATTGACGGTGCATTGCAATTGGCTGTCATCAAGCTCATCTTCCCACTGTCCTCCTCGTTTATACAAGGTAGACAGCAGCTGACCTAGCGTAAAGCGTTCTTTTGGAATAACCATGCGCTCTGAATTCATCATCAAAACCTCACTGGTGCGGCCAAAATACATGATGACTACTTCATGCCTATTCTTGGGTGTAGCAGAAAGAGACAATGGAAGTGATTTATGTATCCTCCCAAACAGTTTACTGACCTCTCTATGGATATAAATGCTCCAGCGTAGTGCAATACCGCGTAAATCGAAGATAAGCGTAATATCATCCTCGAAAATTTTGGTGTAGCTATTTGAGCTGATTTCTTGCATGGCGTCACCTCACATCTATATCCCAAAACAGAGCAATAGCTGTGCCATGCGCATCGGCACTTACAATCAGTCAGTTAGGAGGAGTCATCAAGATGGCAATGAAAGATGACAGTGCATTCATTCAGTGAGGTGCATGAAATTAGTGCATAGATTAAGAGCTGTACGTCGTGAATGACCGCTTCTGCTAATGGAAATCTACCCATAGTTCTTCACCGTCGCAAAGCAGACATCAATGACCATCTCGTGGCTAAATTGAAAAGAAAAGTTCGAAAACGGTCTGTCAGTTCAAGTCACTATCAGGGGAGTTCATTTTGACTGGTTCGTCAGCAATTGACCAATTGACGATCAATGCATTCTTGGAAACCCACTATTGTGTTTTGGGTAAATCTCCGTTTGTATTGCGGATAGGCATTCCCAACGAATCGTTATCAATGCTCTATAAGCAATATCGGTCAAACTGCGCTGCTTTTATTACGGCGTGTAACCCCTATAGTCAGAATGTTGGCGAGATAGTTAATCAACATAGGCAATCAGAGCTGGCGAATGAATTGAACTTATGTAAACTGCTTTTTATAGACGGCATTGGACATCACCCATCAAACGAATGGCCTGGAGAACCCAGCTATCTTGTGATAGGACTATCTCTTGAAGCGGCTAAGGCGCTAGGCAATGAGTATGAACAAAATGCGATTATCTGGTGTGATGTTGATGCTGTGCCGGAATTAGTTTTGCTTAGATAAATATTTGAGTAGTGTCTTGCAATTAACAGATAGGTACCGGGATCCCGACTGGTATTGCCGGACACATCGCTGCGTTCGTTGCTGTGTCAGTATTTTCCTTGTGCATAGCTTTGAAGCTAATAAGGCGTCGCCAGACCCGGCATGTAAATCACCGGATCAGCCAGATGGCCGAGGATGGAAGGCGCCGCGATCTTTTCCACACCAGCCAGTGCCTCTGCCAGATGGGGCTGAAGCGCAGTCCCAATTTCGGTAAAGCAAAATCCCGGTTGCTCATTTAGTCCTGTCCTGTTCCACCGCCGCGAACGCGCGGTCCGGCGACACCACGCCAACACCGCGCTCGTACACGCAGCCTTTGGATGTGCCTTCCGCGGCGACACGACCCCCGTGGATGAAGGTGTGAGTCATGTAAAAGTATTTCTCGTCCCAGCGCAGCACTTCCAGTTTCACTTCGTAACGCTGGAAGATGTCCAGGGGTTTCTTGTAGGTCATGGTGTGCTCGGCGATGACCGGTATCCAGCCGCGCTTGAACATCGCTTTCAGCAGACCGCTGCGCGCAAACACATCCACGCGATTGAGATCGCAGATGGTCAGGTAGCGGCCGTTGTTCATGTGAAAGTTGATGTCGATGTCGTTGGGCAACACGCGCAGCGTGAGCGAGCTCGTATAGTTCCCGTTGTCCAGCCGCTTCATGAAGAAGGAGCGGATGATGACCCACAGCATGCGGAAGATCAGGTTCATTTCAAGTCACAGTCGACGCAAGGCCAAGGCGGCAAGGTTGAGGCGACGAAGACATAACCAGCCACTTGCCGCGCATTTTGCGGCTTAGTGGAATGGCTAGTAGTTCCATCAGTACATGTGCTGCCCTGACACGGTGAGCGAAGCTCCTGGTGCGGGAAGGGCAGCCAGGCAACGGCTCCCGCAATCGGCTGGCTTCGCCAGTAACGTGTCGCCGTTGCACGGCAAGGAGCCGGAGACCGCAGCCAACGCGGGGATTGCGATGAATGTGGCTTGAAATTCATTCGCGCATCTCCCTGCCGGCGAGCTTCAGGAACACATCTTCCAGATTCGCCGAACGGTGAAGATAGCGCAACGCGCTTTTCTTCTGCAGATGGGCAACCAGGGGCCGCGCGACTTTCACGTAACAGATACCGGCTCGCCGCTGACTTCGAAGCGCTGCGAGTATCTTGCCGCATGTGTACCCGCCCACTGCCCGGAAGTCTCGCCGGACACTTCCACCACCTGTGGCTAGATGTTCTGCTCGATCAATTCGCGCGGCGATCCCTGGCTGATCAGTTTCCCGTTGTCCAATACCGCGAGGTGGTGGCACAGGCGTTCGGCTTCGTCCATGAAGTGCGTCGCGAGCAACAGGGTCTTGCCCTGCTGCGTGAGTTCGCGCAGACGCTGCCAGGTCAGCTGGTGCGCCTGCGGATCGAGGCCGGTGGTCCGCTCGTCGAGGAAGATGACATCGGGGTCGTTCACCAGCGCGCGTGCCAGCGTCGGGCGCCTCGCGCGCGGCCTGCGGCACCGGCAGGTCGAGCAGCATCGCTGTGCCGGCGTCCGGCGTGATCAATCCGAGCAGCATGCGCAAGGTCGAGGTCTTGCCCGCACCGTTGGGGCCGAGCAAGCCGAAGCATTCGCCTTTGCCGATGGACAGGTCGAGCCCGTCCACCACGCGGTGTCCGCCATAGGACTTTTGCAGGCCTTTTGCCCGAATGACCGGGTTCATTTCGGCGACCCTGCTGATTCGTCATTCCGGCGTAGGCCGGAATGACGGACAAATAATTGCTGTGAACTCACAGCTCCACCCCATTGAAGTGCTTCATCACGATATCGCGCAATTGTGTCAGTCGTCCGTGGAAGAAATGCTCGGCCTGCGGCAGCACGACGATGGGCAAATGCTGCGGACGCGCCCAATCCAGGGCATCTGCCAGCGGCACCACATCGTCATGCTCGCCGTGTATGACCAGCGTGTCGGGCGCAACGGCCGGCATGGCAAAACGCCCGACAGCCGGCGCGGCCAAAATGAGATGCTGCGGATGCACCAGCAATGCAGTGCGCGCGGCGACATAGCCGCCGAAAGAGAATCCGGAGAGGATCAGGGGCAGTTCTTCGCCGAACTGTTCCTGCGCAAAACGCACGATGGCGAGCATGTCCTGTTCTTCGCCGTCGCCGCCGGTGAATTCGCCCTCGCTCGCTCCCACGCCGCGAAAATTGAAACGCAGCGTGACGCAGCCGAGTTCGGCGAAAGTCTTGGCCAGCATGACCGCCACCTTGTTCTCCATGGTGCCGCCCATGGTCGGCAAGGGATGGGCCACCACGGCGATGCCGCAAGCGATCTCATCGGGCGTGTGCACGACACCCTCGATCAGCCCCGCCGGACCGGCGATCGAAAATTTTTCCAGTACGGTCGCCATCAGATCTTCAGCCTCTCCACCACGCGCCCGTTCCTGAGGTGTTCCTCGATGATCTCGTCCAGGTCGCTCTGGTCGACATAGGTGTACCAGACCGCCTCGGGATAGACCACCAGCACCGGGCCCAATTCGCAACGCCCCAGACAACCAGCCGAGTTGATGCGCATCGTTCTTTTGTCGGTGGAAAGTCCAAGCTGCTTGACCTTGTCCTTGACATAGTCCCGCGCCGCTTGGGCTTGGTGGTTGTTGCAGCAATCTTCGCCGGCAGGGCGCTGGTTCACGCAGAAGAACACGTGCTTGTCGTAGTGACTCATTTCTTTCCTTCTTCAAGATGGCGGGCGGACCGCACCCACCAGAGATAACCGCCCAGCAGCAGCGGAAAAACAAGCGAAACATTATGCGACAATCCGTTGTAATTGCGCAGGTGCCCGAATCGCCATTGATACAGGCGCATCGCGGCTGACGGCGTACCGCTGTCCAGCACCCAGTTCGCCAGCACCACGTAGCTCAGCGCCCCCAGCGCGGTCGCCCAGATGAGCCGCGATCGCCGCAGCCACGAGATACCGGTGATCAGAATCACACCGATCACGATGCCCAATATCGCTTCACTGTTCAGCCATAGCAGCAACGCCCAGGATTTGAGCAGCAGCGCTGCCGCGATGAATTTTGCGAGAGCAACCACGCCGAGCATGAGCGCCAGTCCGACAACCACATGCCGGCGCACCCGCAGCAGGGTCAGCAGCAGCGCCCCCACCATCAGCAGATTCAATGCGACCGCCACGCTCTCCCATATACTGAACGGCGCTTCCGGGATCGCGACGAACATCCGGTAAGCCGGCTCGGTGATGAACACATTGCCAAGCATGGGCAAGGAAGGGTTGATCTGCGCGAACATCCACAACATCACCAGCGCCAGCCCGAAATCCACGCCGGCCCCCTGCCTGAACAGGCCGATACGCCATTTCGTCACGCGAATGAACCAGGGACGGTTCACGATGGACACCGCAAGCAACGCGCCTGTAAAAGCGCCGATTCCATTGGTCAGGATGTCCGCATTGGAACTGGTGCGCATGGGCAGATACATCTGCAGATATTCCATCGCAACGGAAAGTACTATTGCAACGAGAGTCGCCCACAACACGCTGCGCACGTTGCCGAAATAGGTGAGCAGATTGAGCGCCAGCAAGACGCCAAATGGAAAATAGGCCAGCAAATTGCTCAGTGCGTCGACGCCGGAGTAAGTCAGCATCAGGGGTGAAGTGAGGACTGCCCAGAACTCCAGACCCTGCTCCTGCCAGCCCAGGAAGGGCGACAGGCTGGCATATACAATGAACGCCGCATAACCCGCCACCAGGTAACGGCGCAACAGGCTACGGGAATTTATCGGCAAGGAAGTGCTCATATGCAGAGCCCGGGAAGATCGTTCAAACTTTTAATGATTGACTCAAAAGTAAGGGTAAGAAACAATGCCCCGCTTCGGAAATTTAGACCAATATAAATTGGCTTTTACTAGTACCGGGAGGAATTATGGCATACCTGCATTGGTCCAGTGACCTGAATACCGGCATAGAGGTCATCGACGACCAGCATAAACGCATCGTGAATTACCTGAACGAATTAAACGATGCGAACGACAAAGGCGACAGTCAAATAACGAATCGCGTACTGAACGAACTGGTCGATTACACCCTCACTCATTTTGCATTCGAGGAAGAGTTGCAGGAAAAGGCCGGCTATCCCTTCCTGAGGGCACACAAGCGTGTGCACGATATTTTCACCAAACGCATCGCTGAATTCCAGAAACGCGCCGTCGCCGGGGAAAATGTTGCGCCGGAATTGCTTTCCATGCTGAAGATATGGCTGGTCAACCACATCAAGGGCGACGATGCGGATTATGCGGAAAGCGTCAGGAAAATGCTGGGGGTCGAAGGCATGGAAGGCAAGGTAGCGGGTGGCTGGCTGGGCGTGGCGCTGAAGAAATTCTTCGGCTGACACGCGGCTCCATTCGCTCTGTCCGCGACATCGGCGGAATTCAAATCTCCTTGCTCACACCCGGTAAAGCAGCGGCTGCTTTCTGCCGCTTCGCGATCACCGCAGGCAGCCGCTTCGGCGCAGCGATGCGCAACTGCTTGTTGACGTTGTATACCCCGAATACCACCGTGATCGCGCTCTCGGGTACCTGGAACTCCCCGGCAAGGAATGTCACCAGATGCGCGGTCGCCCGTCCGCGCACCGGATTCTCGGCGACGTGGATCTCCAGTTGTTTGCCGATGACTTTGCCGATCTTGGTCTTTTTGGCGCGGGGGCGGCCGAGGATGTTGAGGACGAGGGTGTCGTTTTCCCAATGGCAGAAGGATTGCATTTATTCTCCAAATTCAAACAACTGTTCGTCCCGAGTGCCGCGCAACGCGCGGTGTATCGAGGGACAGCCCAACAATTACAGCCGTTCGTGCTGAGCCTGATGTAACTACTAGCCATTCGACTAGGCTGCCAAAGAACGCCAGCCAAGTCGCTGGTTATGTCGAAGCATGTAGGGTGGGCACGTTTCTGTGCCCACGCGGATTCTTCAAAATCAAACCCAACAACGTCGGGGGTAGCCCGACAGCTAGTCACTTTCTTTTGCTTCGCCAAAAAGAAAGTAACCAAAGAAAAGGCGACCCCGGTTTGCCGCCCCTGCGGGGTACCCTCGATATTTCGCCAACAAGCGGGGCTGCGCAACTCGCCCTGGCGGGGCACACACACCGTGCCCCACTGCGGAGCTCGGACATAACCAGCGACTTGGCTGAAGTCTTTTTTCAGCCTAGTCGAATGGCTAGTTGTTTCATCAGTGCTCGCCTGAATCTCCGCTTGTTGGCGAAATATCGAGGCGGCGCTCAGGGGAAGTAAAAGCTAAAATCAAAACCACAGCGTAGGCACTTGGTGCCTACGCTACTTAGCTACCGTTTTTCTTTCCACGAATAAGGCTATGGCCACACGAACCACTCCATTGCAAGTTCTGCTTAATGCGCTTGAGGAGCCAGGTTCGTGCTTCGTTCTCGGAGCTGGCGCGTCAGCTCCGATTGTGCCTCTTGCAGCACAATTAAGTATTCAAGTAAAAAAACGTCTACTTTCCATTGGTTCGTTTCCTGCCCTGCCTACTCCAAGAGATGTGATCTCTGATCGAATACTTGGCGCTCCGCAAACAAGCCGATTCCCACTTGACGATACCTTTGCAATTCAAGAGGAACTTGCTGCAAGACATTTTTCGCCCGCTGCAGTCCATGCAGCCACCGTAGCGTTACTTCGTCCAGAAATGCCGCTTTACGCACCACCTCAATATCAAGTTTTCGGCTTATCGAGGCATAGCCACTCCTTTATCAACTTCAATAATGATGGTTTAGCCGATCAATATTGTAGTCAGCACACTGTTGTAAATCTCCATGGAACGAGTTTAAGTGCTGATGTTCGATCCCGCCTCAATTGGGAATCTCATATAGACACATTGCAACAATTTCATGAACTCCAAGGCATCGAAATTCCCAAATTGCTCCTACCTCAAAGAGAACCGATGGAAATCGCAATAAGTAAAGAATACCGCATAGCTCGAAACCTATTGCAGGCTGCACGCAAAATTATCATTGTTGGCTATTCCTTTGGGGAAATGGACGACTGGATTGCTTATAACATGATCACATCGGCCATCAGAAACAGACATCTTGTTACAGTTGTGGTAAAGCCCGATGCAGACGAGTTGGCACTTCGAATTTCAGAAGATAGTGGAAGGTCGACAACCATGGCACTTCCGGTTTATTGGGACAAGCTCACAATGGCGATTCTCGCCTCAGTTGAAAAGCCTAAGTATAAAACCTGCACTCATGTGCGCCTTTGTGCTCGGTGTGTAGATTATCTCTACAACGGAGTGCTTGATAATAGCCAAGTACGGTGGGCACATCGTGCCCACCGTGGTTTTAGCTTTTGACTTTCCTTTCCCCTGTGCGCCGCCTCGATATTTCGCCAACAAGCGGAGGTTTAGGCGAGCACTGTCCGAGCTCCGCAGTGGGGCACGGTGTGTGTGCCCCGCCAGGGCGAGTTGCGCAGCCCCGCTTGTTGGCGAAATATCGAGGGGACCCCGTAGGGGCGGCAAACCGGGGTCGCCTTTTCTTTGGTTACTTTCTTTTTGGCGAAGCAAAAGAAAGTGACTAGCTGTCGGGCTACCCCCGACGGTTTTGGTTTTGGAGAATCCGCGTGGGCACAGAAACGTGCCCACCCTACATGCAACCCCAGTCGGTGTTGGTTTTGAGGTAAGAGAACATGCAACGAGTGTTCCCCCACCCTAGCCCTCCCCCGGTGGGAGAGGGGACCGATTGCAAGAGGCAAACTTTCTAATGCGCCTCATCCCAATTCCCGCCCTCACCCAATCCCACCTCCAACGGAACTCTCAACTCCGCCACCCCACACATCAACTCGCGCACCTTCTCTTTCACACGTGACAACTCCGCCTGCGGCACTTCCAGCACCAGTTCATCGTGCACCTGCATGATGAGCTTGGTTTCCAGTTTTTCCTTTTCCAACCAGTCCTGCACGGCGATCATCGCCAGCTTGATCAGGTCGGCAGCCGTACCCTGCATCGGCGCATTGATGGCGGCACGTTCGGCGGCTTGTCTGCGCATGCCGTTGGCGCCGTTGATCTCCGGCAACCACAATCTGCGCCCGAACCAGGTCTCGACAAAACCTTGCGCCTTGGCCTGTTCGCGCGTGCTGTCCATATAGCGCTTCACGCCGGGATAGCGTGCGAAGTAGAGGTCGATGTATTGCTGGGCCGCACCGCGTTCGATGTTGAGTTGCGAGGCAAGGCCGAAGGCGGACATGCCATAGATGAGGCCGAAGTTGGTGACCTTGGCGAAGCGGCGCTGTTCGCTGCTCACCGCATCCAGCGGCACGCCGAACACTTCTGCGGCAGTGGCGCGGTGGATGTCCTCACCGGCTGCAAAAGCCTTGAGCAGGCCTTCGTCGCCGGACAGGTGCGCCATGATGCGCAGTTCGATCTGCGAATAGTCGGCGGAGACGATGCGCGATCCGGCGGGCGCGATGAACGCTTCGCGGATGCGGCGGCCTTCCGGCGTGCGGATCGGGATGTTCTGCAGGTTGGGGTCGCTGGACGCGAGGCGCCCAGTGACCGCCACGGCCTGCGAGTAGCTGGTATGCACGCGGCCGGTCTTGGCGTTGACCATCTGCGGCAGCTTGTCGGTGTAGGTGGATTTGAGTTTCGCCATGCCGCGATGCTCGAGCAGGATCTTGGGCAGCGGGTAATCGAGCGCGAGTTCCTGCAATACTTCTTCGTCGGTCGAGCGCGAGCCGGTCGCAGTCTTCTTCTTCGACGGGATACCCAGTTTGTCGAACAGGATCTCCTGCAACTGCTTGGGTGAGGCCAGGTTGAACGGCTGCCCCGCCAGCTCGAATGCCTGCTTTTCGATGGCCATGATCTTCTCGCCGAGTTCGTGGCTCTGCCGTGCCAGTTTGCCGCTGTCGATCAGCACGCCGTTGCGTTCCATCTTGAACAGCACCTCGCGTACCGGCATTTCGATATCGCGGTATACCTTATCCAGACGGCCTTGCAGCTGGGGCGACAGTGTCTGGTGCAACTGCAGAGTGATGTCGGCATCTTCCGCCGCGTAGCGCGTAGCCGTCTCCAGATCGACCTGGTCGAAGCCGATCTGCTTTGCGCCCTTGCCCACCACATCCGTATAGCTGACCGTCGACAGGCCCAGATGGCGCAACGCCAGGTTGCCCATCTCGTGCGGCTTGTGCGATTCCAGCACATAGGATTGCAGCAAGGTGTCCTCGGCAATGCCGCGTAGCGCGATACCGTGGTTGGCGAAGATATGCTCGTCGTATTTGAGGTTCTGTCCCAGCTTCTTGTGTGCCGGGCTTTCCAGCCAGTGTTTGAGTTTTTTCAGCGCGTGCTCGCGGTTGAGCTGATCCGGCGCACCCGGGTAATGATGCGCAAGCGGCAGATAGGCGGCGTGATGCGCTTCGATGCTGAACGAGATGCCGACCAGCTGGGCGGTCATTCCATCGAGGCCGGTGGTCTCGGTGTCCAGGCTCACCAGCTTCGCTTCCATCAGCTTGTGCAGCCAGGCATCGAGCTGGGTGTCGGTGAGGATGGCTTCGTAACTGGAAGTGTCGTTAGCCGTTGAAGGCAAGGCGGTTTGCTCGAACTGGCGTGGGTCTTGCTCCCTCGCCCCACGGGAGAGGGTTGGGGTGAGGGCTGGTTCTTGACCGGGTGTTATTCCCTCACCCCCGGCCCCTCTCCCCGAGGGCGAGGGGAGTGAAACTTCGCGCAGCCAAGACTTGAAGCCGAAACGTTCGAACAGCGCCTTCATCTTTTCGATGTCGGCCGCGGGTGCGGCAAGTTCATCGAACTTCCTGTCCAGCGTCACGTCACATTTCACGGTAACCAGCTTGCGCCCCATCGGCAGCCAATCGCGCGCGGCACGCAGGTTCTCGCCGACGGCGCCGCCCACCTCATCCGCATGCGCCAGCAGGTTATCCAGCGTGCCGTACTGGGTGAGCCATTTCACTGCCGTCTTGGGGCCGCACTTGGCGACGCCCGGCACGTTGTCCACCGTGTCGCCGACCAGCGTCAGGTAATCCACGATGCGCGCAGGCTCCACGCCGAACTTGGCCAGCACGCCCGCTTCGTCCAGCACTTCGTTGCTCATGGTATTCACCAGCGTGACATGCGAATTGACCAGCTGGGTAAGGTCCTTGTCGCCGGTGGAGACGACGCAGCGCGTACCGTTCCGCGAGGCCTCATGCGTCAGCGTGCCGATGACGTCATCCGCCTCGACGCCGTCTATCATCAGGATGTTCCAGCCTGCCGCCGCGACGACTTCATGCAGCGGTTCGATCTGCAGACGCAGGTCGTCGGGCATCGGGGGACGGTGCGCCTTGTATTCCGGATACCAGTCGTCGCGGAACGTTTTGCCCTTCGCATCGAACACGCAAGCGCTATAATCTGCCGGGTAATCGGCACGCAAACGGCGCAGCATATTGAGCACGCCGTAGATCGCACCGGTCGGTTCGCCCCGCGGGCTGCGCAAGTCCGGCATGGCATGGAAAGCGCGATACAGATAGGACGAGCCGTCCACCAACAACAATGTCTTCATGCTTTGAGGTCCGAGATGAACAACGATATGAAACTCCCACCCATGCAATCGCCCGAGTTGATGCAATCGAAGGAATCCTGGCGGGTGTTCGGCATTATGTCAGAATTCGTGTCGGCGACCGAACGCCTGCGCGACATCCACCCGGCGGTAAGCATCTTCGGCAGCGCGCGCACGGCGCACGACCATCCCTATTACAAGCTCACCGAGGAGATCGCGCGCCTGCTGTCGGATGCAGGATTCTCGGTGATCTCCGGCGGCGGCCCCGGCATCATGGAGGCGGCGAACAAGGGCGCGTTCTACGGCAAATCGTCCAGCGTCGGCCTGAACATCCAGCTGCCGCACGAGCAGCACAACAACCCTTACCAGAACATCAGCCAGACCTTCCACCATTTCTTCACGCGCAAGGTGATGTTCGTGAAGTTCGCCAGTGCCTATGTGGTGATGCCCGGCGGCTTCGGAACGCTGGACGAACTGATGGAGGCGCTGACGCTGGTACAGACCGGCAAGACCCGGCGCATGCCCATCATCCTGGTCGGCAGCAAGTTCTGGGGCGGCATGGTGGAATGGTTCAAGACCAGCCTGCTGGAGGAACAGATGATCGCGGCCGGCGACATGGACCTGATCCAGGTCATCGACGAACCCGAGCAGATCGTCGCTGCCATCTTCAAGCACTATGAGACTCGCGGCTTCGAGCCTTCCGTGGCCGAACTCGAGATGCAACTCAATCTTTGACCCGTATCGGATAGAATCCGACCATTCT
>JGI20214J51650_10000224_pt1 | contig 36126 bp, 49 predicted proteins | sample WetSurMetagenome_FD_51650 | JGI IMG/M metagenome (IMG submission 51650)
CCCCCCCCCAAGAGGAGCCCAAACCATGGCTTTAGTTGAACTTTCAGACGAAGACATGCAAGCGCTTAATGAAATTCGCCAGCGCCGCGCCGCGCACGCGGACAATCAGCCCCAACTGCTCACGGCCAATGTAACGGGCCGCCACATGCGAGCCATCGCAGAGCTTATGAAGGCGTCGGGTATGACGCATGACGAGGTTGTCTGTCTTGCAGTCGAGACGCTCCACTCCGACAACCTCTTTGGCATTTGATTAGCTCAATAGCCACAGCATTTAAAGGATCACGAAGATGAAACTAGACCTTAATACAGTCCCGTCTGCGGTGGTAATCACGCTTTCTCATAACGGCTACACGGCGGAGCGCATGCACGCCATGACGCGGCGTGAAGTGTTTACCGCCTATTGTGCAGCTCTTGAGCTTAACACAGCTGATGATCTGTGGGAGAACATCGAAACCTTATATCGGCTGAAAACGCGCATATCCGTAGACGAAGCGTTTTCGGAGGCGGAGGCGGAGCGCAGAAAGCAGCTTTAGCCCAGACGCGAAAAGGCCCCCGTAACAGCCACGAAACGGGGGCCAAACATGACAAACGCGAAACACCATAGAGAGGACGGGATAATAGCATGGAAGCGCAGAAAGACAACGCTGGAGACGCTCCGTCAAACTCAGCAGAGCATTTCACGCTCATTGGATTCCCCACACTGGTGTTTTCCGTTATGCGCCGCTTCATGATGGCCGAAGATATCCCCTGCGTTCACGGCCTGACGCTGGACGCGAAACACCAGACCACGGCGCGCATCGCCGACGTGGTGTTCTGCGACGCCCAGGGAGCGCCAGTCAGCCGCCAGGAGGCGCTTAAGCGCGGCGAAGCCTGGGCGAATATCGATATCCCCGCGCTTATCAAGAAAGGGCGTTGAATAATGAGCCTATATCCCATCCTGCTCCCCGGCGTCTTTATGGCGGCGTCCGTGTTTTTCCTCGCTACTGGGATGGCGCAGCCACACAGGGCCGTGAGCATTGAAACGCGCCGAATAATCCTAGACGTTTCCAAAGTCCTGGCGCTGATGGCGATTGCCGCCGCGATCATTTTAAAATAGGAGCAAAAACAAAATGGCAAGACATATAGCCATTTTCCTCATAGTCATGACAGTATTTTGCCGCGTCATCTATCTGTACGCCCCTATACGCGGAGAGGACGACGTCAACGCAAACAGGAAAGTTCTAAGGTTCACTGACGGTGTTCTTTTCCTTTCCGCTATATACCTCATTTACACCTATTACGCCGAGTGGTTATCACTATGATTGTAGCCTACGATTTGCGGGGGATACTTGCGTACGGCCAAAGTGACGCCGACGTGACAACTGAAGCCCTGACATACTGGGATGGAAAAACACCATTCCGCATATCCGTCTCCCAGGCGACGCCTGCCCTTGAAGCGCTTATCGCCCAGGAAGGGAAGAGCGCCGTATGCGGCGAATGCAGCGACGGAAGACTCGGAACGGCGGCGGAGACGCCCTCCGCCACTGGGAAAGCGCCAGCGCCGGGACGCGGCCCGACGCACTTCAGCCGCCACGTCCACGGAACCGTCTCAACAGACCCCACAGAGGAGAAAAGCGAATGACGGACCCTAACACGCTTGGCGTGAATGTGAATGAGCTTTACAGGCTCATGACGGAGCGGGAAGAGCTCAACAGAGAGATTGAGGCGTGTACGCAAGGGCTCCCCTTGTTGCGCCTCGTATCCCTGCTCCTGTCGTTTACGGACGTTCACGCAATCAGCACGACAGTCATGATTCTTGCCGGGAGACTCGGCCGCGTACGGCAAATCCAACAGTTCCTCCCAGGTTCTCCAGAAGAGCGCCACATGGCGGTTTATCAGTTCACCGACGCGCTGTTCGGCCTGCCGCGCCTGTACGTGATTGGCGTGGCGACCTCCTATCTGGGCGTTGATGAGCTCCGCGACACAGTGAAGCTTATCCGCCAGCACAGAGGAGCGCCTGGGGTCGTAATCACATGAGCGGCGCAAAACACAAAGTGGGCGACAAAGTGATTATACGCCCAGGAGCATGCGAGGTTCCAGCGACTATTCAAGAAGTACAACAGAGGCCAGACGGAGATTTATACGTGGTCTACGTCGGGAAATATGAGCCCACAGTGACAATCAAAGAAGGCTGCATTCTGCGCCTTCGTTAACCTTATGTCATAGAGGTAACAATGACTAACGAACATATTACGAAGATAAAGAGCATCAGGGAAGAACTGTTCCCCGCGTCATACGGCGCTTATACAGCAGAGCAGACAAGGGCCGCCCTGGATGTCTACGAATTTTCTCTCAAGGCCGAAGGCGTGAGCGAAATAGAAGAAACTCTCGGGCAACTGGCGCCGCTGCTCACGGTGTTTATTGAGGGCCTGACGGAAGCAGCCAGCGCCAAGAAGCCCTAACCCGCCCAACTTGAAGCGCGCCGCGCGTCATGCTTTTTCTTGATGACGCGGCGCTCCGAATTCGTGGCGAAAGTGAGCAGAAAGCTGTCGGCCCTATTGGGCGACTTGACCCCACGGTTTTTCAGCTCCCGCTTGCTTTCGACCACGATTTTCCCATTCGCATGAAAGTCATAGCGCGGCGTTGTCAGCTCCGCGACCAACGCCTGATCGCTGGGCATGCCGCAATCACGCGCTTCGAACCATTCCCGCCCAGAGAACCACAACTCATCTCGCAACCTCATGTAACGGTCATTCGAAGAGGCGGATTCCGCGACGTTGACGCCATAGAGCGGGAGCCCCTCCGTTCGCCCTATGTCGACAAGGCCCGCGCCCAGGCCGATGGCGTCGACCATGATTTTCTTTGGGCGATCGAGCTCCGGCGTATCCAGATATTCGCGCTTGATTTTGCCCAGTGTCACGGCAAGGTCGACGCCGCCCCATGTCTGCACGGGCTCTGTGATCATATTGAACCGGCGCTTGCACAGAGCGTTGTCATCGTCTCCGTAGCGCGCCACGTCAAGCCCCCACACGGGGATATAATCAGTAAGTTCAATCACATCCCGCTTGATTGCGGCCTCAACCAGATCAAGCGCTATCACCGTGTCGTCGTCGGCCGTGGGGAACTCGCCCAGGACGCGCACGCGGTATTTGTTGGAGCCCTTGCCGTAAGCGTCAATCACATCCTGAATGTGGCCCCTGGCGCGGGGGACATCCTCTGAATTGACAGTCAGGCAGCGCCAGCGATCGCGAAGCTTATGATGTGTGTCGTAAAAATAGCCTGACGTGCGCGTGGGGTTGGCCGCCAAAATTACTTTTGCGCCCTTGGTCGACAGCGCGCCCATGGCGACTTCAAAAACCACGTCATCGATTCCGCTGGCCTCTTCAATGATGAAGAGCAGATTGTCCGCGTGAAAGCCTTGAAGCGCCTCAGAGTTCTGCTTTGACGCCGTCCGGCGCACGGCGAACGCGTTATCAGGCGCGACGCGGACCACGATTTTTTCCGCCTGGATATCGATCTGATCACGAAGCGCGGGCGGCAATCGCCGCCACCATTTTTTGACCTCCGGCCAAACGATATCGCGCAGCTGATCCTGTGAATTGGCCGCCACAGGAATCTTTACGTCCTGGCGCGTCAGGAGAAACCACAGGATAACCCACGATAGAAACGTCGTTTTTCCAGTTCCGTGGCCGGATTTGATGCTGATCCGGTCATATTTCGCCAGATCATCGAGCGCCCCGGCCTGCCATGCGGAAAGCTGGGGCTCATCGTTGGGGTTGGGAACGCCCAGATCCAGGACGCCCAGGACGTTGACTACGAACAGGCGCGGATTGTCTTTGCCCGCCAACCATCCCCATTGCCAACTGTTGCGGGGGACTCTGAAAACTTGCTCCTGCCCTGGGCCAACCGTCCCCCTCATTCCACCGCGCTCCAGTTCGCCAGCGTGACAGCAAGGCGAGAGACAGCGTCCGGCGGCGCGCTGGAAAGCGTATTTTCCAGCGCGTCGAGGCCCTCTAAGAGCCGCCTGGATTCTTCGCGATAGTCGATGGCGACAGGCTGGGCCTCTTGCTTATCGCCCATGGTTCGCGCCGCGACAAACGAGCGTAACGCTATGTTGGCGAAGCCGTCCGCCAGCAACTCCAGCCGCTTCCTGGAGTCCCTCTCTCGGGAAAATTCGTGAGAGGCCCTGTTCTGGGCGGAGAGCAGATCCTCTAAGAGGCGCTTCAGATGCGGCGCGGCGTCGATAGACCGGCAAAGCTGGCGGACGGCGGCCCCCGGCGATGGCCGCGCTGCGCCCTCTTGGGCCTCCGGGTATTCGCGCTCCGCCAGGACGTCGACCATGTTGCGCGGCTTGAATGGCGCCGTCGTCGACGCCGGGGGGCTGGCGCGGCCGTAGCCGTGCGCGTCATAGGTCACGGTCTGCAGGGGCTTGGCGGCGTCGCACGCAGCCACGACAGCGGCGGCGAACGCAGTGAACGCGCGCCGCTCCATCTCTGGGAGCTCCACCCAGAGCGGCGGGGGGCAGGCGCAGCATTCTTGATCAGCACAGCTATCATGCTCCGAGCTGGCCATGGCCGCGCCCAGCGCGCTGAATCCTTCCTGGGCGAGGGCCTCTAAAAATGAGGGCGGCGCATCGTGGGCAGGCGCTATTTGGGCGTCAGGCTTTCGGGCGGCGGCGACTGCATCGGCGATGGATATGGGCGTGTCAGTCATGGCGAAGGGACTCCAGACAGTTTGATAAGGGCGATAATCGCCAAGACGGCAAAAATCAGCGCGCCTTTGGCGACGGTTGAGAAATACGGCGTCATGTCAGCAACCCCCAAACCAGCGGCGCCAGAAGGGGAGCGCCGCGCGTTCTGCCGCGCGCAGGTTCATGGCGATTGCGCGTTCTTCCTGGGCGACGGCCGAGCGCGTGGTGAGGACGGCGCGGGCGACAGCGCGCCATTTGTTTTTTGCCGCGTCGCTTTCGTCCAGCCAGCTGGAGGGCTTTTCTTCGCCCTCATAGCGGAGCGCCTCCATCCACGCCTCCCTGGCGCAGACGTCGACGACGCGGCGCGTCTTTTCTTCACGCTCTGATTCACTCTGTTGCATGGTGAGCTCCTTTGTTTTCACTTTGGTTCGTTATTGTCTTTCGATTCGTCGTCATCTTCAGGAAGTACAACAGCGCCCTTTGCGACGGCGCTCCACAAAGCCGCAAATCCTTCGTCAGCTTTCATCGTTACAGTCTTCTGCTCTCGCCAGTCATCTGGAAATCTACATGACATTGAAGTCTTCCAAACGTCTCCTTTAAATATGGCTTCTCTTATACCGCTGCTGCCATTATCTTCCCACCACTGCTGTGAAAGTAGTTTTGCTCGCGCGTAAGCTTCCCTGAAGCTTTCGTAAGCATCGGACCATCGTTCAAGGGACATTTTAGAGCATCCGATTTCTGCCGCCATCCATGCCGCAGATTTACCGCGTGCGCCCCACGCTAAAACCCACTCATCAAATCTTGGGCTATACTCTGGAGGCCGCCCAATTGGCTTAAGTCTGTCAGGATTTCTTGGCAAACCTTCATTGTGATCGTCGAAATAAAAATCAGGACTGTTTGTCACAATCCCTTGTCTTACGTCGCTGGAGCCTTTCGACGGCATGGCCTTCTCCCCCCGCTTGCGACTCGCGCGCGGCCGTCCAGGCGCGCCAGTCCCAGGGCCTTCTTTCTTTTTACTGGGGCCCTTGGCGCGTGGTTTCACTTTTTTTGCGTCCATGCGAATCTCCTGCTTTACAATGGCCGAAAACCCCCCTATAAGAGAGGGACAGGCAGCAACAAACAATCGGGAGCCATTACATGGTGAACCATTCAAAAGCCCTCACAGTCGAAGTTCTCCCCAACACGCACATGTTTAGCGTATCCGCCCGCACAATCCGCGAAGGATGGCGCGTAGGAGACTTTTATATAATAGCCTCTGACGTTTGCGGCAAAGAATGCTTTTTTGTGACGGAGGCCGTGGCGTTCGATTGTTTCGGCGCTCATGTGCAGATCATCAGCCGCCCGTTCAAATCGTTTCGCGACGCCCACAAAATCGCCGTGTCGTCCGCCCGCGCCCTGCGCCGGGAAATGCGCGAGACTGGGCCGCTCCTCCCTAGCGCAATCAAGTCAATGCTGCGCTCGCTCGTCACACATCAGACAATCACCACAAAGGCCGGCGCCCGCGCAGCGCGATAATCGCCCAGGGGGAGCTAAGGCGCTCCCCCAACCCACCACGCCACCACGCCATAGAGAATAGGATTGTTCAACATGGACAAATATCGAGTGGACATATTCGCAAAAGGCGAAAGACATATCGTAAGTTTTGAACGGTTCGGCGAAAACGCCGCTGATGTTGCGAAAAGTGTTGTCGCGCAACTTGGCGCGCAATGGAGCCCGTTTGTTGAGGATACTGATGGCAAAGACAGCGTCATTATTTTTCGCTCAGCTGAAATTGAGTTCATAAAGGCGACAAAGATATAACTCTTCTACGCGCAGAACTAATTTGCAAAGGGATTTAGAAATGACGTTTATTCCAGACAGGCTAAACACATCTGATGAACGCGCCCTTAACGCCGCGCTGTGGCGCTTGCTGGCGCGGGGATGGAGCCACAAGCGCGCTGTAGCCGCGCTCCTGATCGCGTGGAATGAGGATTACCACTCAGAAGACGGACTTGTTGAACGCGCTCTGGATATCCCGGATGAAGACGCAGGCAAGACGCCAGGGGCGGACATTTACGCCGCCGCCGCTGAAGCATGGGGCCTTTCTCGGGGTGATGCGAAGGCGCGTCTGTGCTGGAGTCTTTACGGGAGCGGGCCTACGCCGCTCAAATCCTCAACCGAACAGCCAGCCCCCCTTGAGATCGGCGTGACGCCGTCCGTAGCGATAACCGGAGTCACAAAAAATGAAGCCAAAATGGTGAGAACCAGACTTCGCCGCGCGGGCCTCCTGTCCTTCTACCGCGTCAACGACAAATCCGTGAACATGTTCACGACGAAAGAGGGCGCGGCGAAAGATCGCGAGACGCTTATGTGCGTGTTGGAGACAGTCAGAGCGGCGATCGCGCAGCGCAAAGAGACGCGAATCAAGGGGTTCTTCGAAGACCCCTGACGCGCGAATAGCCTAAGCCAGCATGCCGCAACGCCAACAAGAAAGAACACGCCATGAGAGACGAAGCGCCTAAAGACCCATACATGGAATATGCAACGCGTCACGGGATAACGCGCGCCAAGGCGAAAGCTGAAATGCTGGCCATGATGTACGGCGTGGAGCCAGAGACGTTGTCCCTGGCGCAGAAGCTGGCGGCCATGAGCGACGATCGCCCCTGGGCGGAGCTCAATGCGGAGAAGCGCGCCACGTCCATTTCCGAAGCTAAAGCGGCGATAGACGCCGGAGAAGCATTCAAGGACGGCGAAACGCGAGTCAAGGTCCTGTTGCCCAGAAGCAGCGCCTGCGGCGCAGTCCCCGCCGTCGTATCCGCTCTCCGCGAAATAACGGACGCTGGCGTCATCAATGACGCGTCCGCGATTGAAGTTCGAATCGGAGGTGTCTCCTCCGTAACAGTGCTTGTGTCGCGGCGGAGCGGAAAAAGCGAAATGTGGGGTCCGGCCCCGTGGCCTGTCGCCTTTGTCATCGACGCCGTCGCCAACTGGGCAATCAGAAAGGACCCGAAGCAATGAAGCCGATCAAGGAGCTGATCAAAGAAAACCGCGCGGTGTGGCTCGCCTGGGCGGCCTGTGGAGGGGCGGAGCGCGAAGCGTGCGGCCTAACGCTGTCAGAGGAGCAAAAAGCTGTGGCGCACGCGGCGGAGCTGTCAGACGGCAAATTGCTCATGGCTTACCAGGAGGCGTTGCGCCGCCCTATGGATGATCCAGAGGGCCTCGCCCAGGCGGAAGCCTATTTGAAAATCCCGAAACGCATGCGCAAAGGGAGTAGGGCCGTATGAGCTATTATCTTATTCGCGCCACATACAACACAAGCGCCAATTCAAAAAGCCTGTCTTCGTACACTGTCAGCATGCAAAAGACAGATGGCGCTGATTATTGCTATAGCTGCCAAGACGGCCCCACGTTTAACAATATATCCGCATGGGTATGCGCGACTGCGTCATTCCAAGACGCAATTAATAAAATTCTTGACTATTTAAACTTTCCGGTTGACGTCATGCTTAAATGCATAGACGGAAAACCGTATACCGTATTCTTGAGCCTTATCGACGTAAAGCACAAGAACGGCCTTGGCGAAACGCACCACTTGCTAGGGCGGGTTACCCCGCATGGCCGGTGGATTGCGAACAACGGCAACGAACTTTTTGGAGAGGGGTGAATCGTGGCGGACCCAACACAGACAGCTATTTCCCTTCTGGCGGTAAAGTTGGCGGAAGCCTGTTTCACAATGGAATGGAACGCTCTCCCAGAGCGCGTTCGCTCTGCCTACCGATCGAAGGCCGTGCATCTGCTGGCGACGTCGGAAAACGAAGGATTCTCCGCTCGGGTTAATGTGACGTTGCCACAGGCGACGGAGACGCTTAAAGACATCATCAGCGGAAATCTGGAAAACCTTTTGCGGGCTCGAATATTCGGGTCCAATCCAGAGGCGCAGACCTTCGTACATGCTGGGTATTATGCAGTTTACGTTGTTATGCGAAATAACGTCACACTGAAGCAGAAGAGCGCAGCCCCAGAACTATTTGACCTTATCGCCGGTAACGTCGAGGCATCACGACGTAAATACTACGACAGCTTGATATAAAACTAGGAGACAAACACATGGTTGATAAAACTATTACCCTGCTTAGCGGTGAACGCGTAGTGATAAGCGACGATGGGGAAAGCGTCTTGCTGGGCCTCATAGACAAGAAAGGCGTTGCGCCCCTAGTGGTCACGCTTACGAGGGAGGAGGCGCTGAAGATAGCCGCTGTCCTCCTGAGCATGAAGGAAGATGACGTTCAGGAGGCGAAAGACTGGGAGACGCACGCGAGCCATGATGTAGAGCTCTTGGAAAAAGCGGCGTACTACGCCTATCGCCTTTTGGTGGCGGGGCCCTTTCCGTGGACTCTCCTTAGCGAGGACGCAAAGAAAATGTGGCGGGGGAACGTGCTGGCGGACGATCCGTTTAAAAAAGATATCGCCGAAGCACAAAATGCAACTCGCAAAAAGGATATCGCGCAGTTACTGAAAAATCTTCACACGTCAGCCTGAAGAAAGGACCCTTCCATGCGCAATGCCCATGAGCGCCCATGCTTCAGTATCGAATACCTGTTCAAACCTGATGTGTGGATTCGCATAACGACAGATGAAAGCATTGCAGGGGCGAGGTTCAGCGCGGCGTTCTACCGGAACAAGGGACGGACGATTCGCGTCCTGGGGCCCAACGGCGGAGAAGTCCCCGAAGAGCTTCTAACCCCGACGCCTGAAGAGGCGGCCACGATAAAAAAGGGCGCATATTCATATAGTTGAGGTGGATAAGCGATGAAAGTATCCGGTGTTTATTGCTGCCCCTGCGGCGTCGAAACAGAGTGCGGCTGGCATGATCTGGACGTGGGCAAGGTGATGCAATGCCCGGAGTGCAAGGCTGTTTATGGCCATGTCCGGCCGCGATGGGGAGGCTCCGTGTGGGTTCGGATTTCTAAAAAAGACGTCAAATTTCACGAGCTGCTAAGAGAGCCCGCAGAGGAGGGCGAAGAATGAAAAAATTCAGCCTTTACATTGAAGTTTTCGGGACAGTTTACGCCGGAGACGTTGAAGCGGAGACAGAAGAGGAGGCCATAGCCATAGGGAACACGCGCACGCCGTCTGTCAGCCTATGCCATCAATGCTCTGGCAAATTCTGCGATAGCCTTACCTTGGGCAAAACGTCTGCAGAAGAACAGGAGAAGGCGGATGAAGACGCAGCACTTTAAGTTCGCCCAGGGGGAGCTGATCACCATGACGAAGGCCCTCATAGACGATCCGGAGTTTGACGCGTTCGCCAGGGAGATAGTCTCCCTGGCGGCGGAGGCCGGAAAGACAGGCGGTCCACAGCGCCGGACGACTGACAACTACCACATATCCGCCTACCCCCTGCCCAAGAAGGCGGAGCATATAGGCTGGCATATGCAACGCAATGGTCGGATGTTCGCCGTTGGCCACGTACAGCTGAAAAAGGGGGAGCGCCCCACAAGGGTGGCGGACGAAGCGGAGAAGACGGCATGACAGGAAAATGGGAGTTCCCCCCGGCGAATGAGAGTTTCAGCGTTGAGACTTTCGCGGCGCCCGGACGGTTCATAGTGGCGGCGCGGGCAAGAGAGTTGAGCCGCGCCGCCCTAACGGCCAAGTACATGAAAAGCCAAGGGCGAAGAGTCAGGATTGTTGGCCCAATGGGCGGCGTGCTGGACGCGGAGCTGTGGGAGACGCCGCTTACGGAGAAAGAAAAAGAGCTCCTTGGCCAGTCCATCATGCGGAGAATAGGCCCGTGAGGAGAATCCCCCGCGCCGACGAAATAGAAATTCGCCGCCTGATTGGCGGAAGCCGACGCATGCAGCGTTTGAGCACGAGTCAAAAAGCAAATCTTGTGCAGATCCTTAGCACTCGCTACGAGGCCCCATGCTGGGCTATCCGCAGTCTCCTGAATCTGATCGATCTGGAGCGCACACAGGACCTTGCGGCCGTCGACGGCGACGCTCCGCCAGAGCCCTCCGTTTCCTGGGCCGAGCTCCGCGCGGCGATGGACGGCGATAAGGTTTGGCGCAAAAAATAAAATCGCTTTACAATGGCCGAAACAGGCGCTATAGCTATTTTCAGAGACGAGAAACATCAAGCCATTACATGGTGAGACAAAATGACCAAAACCACAAAGACCCCCTCCGCAAAAGCCACCCGCGAAGATCGTTCCGCAGTCATGGCCGCCGCTCACGTCTTTTTCAAAACAACGGGTTTGCCATGGGGGGTCTGCCAATTGGCCGCCTGGGAAAACTGGCGCCTGAAGAAGTTCGAAGAACTGCGCCTCGCCCAGGAGGCGGCTAACGCCGCCAACGGTTCCATGGTCGACAAATCGTTGTATTCGATCGTGGCTGATCCCTATCGCCTGAAGGATGAGGCGCGGCGTATGGCGGCGGACGGGGCGTGGTGGCTGGTGTACGAGGCGATGCGCATGAAGAGCGCCGCCTGATGAAACAACGGCCCAGGGAGCTCCCTGGGCCCCACATGGAGGATGCAAGCCGATGGTGAGCGAAAATGATTTTATGGAAGCGTCAGAGGATGAAGAGGAGCGCGAAGACGGCGGGATTTGCTGGAATGTGTATTTTAAGCGAATCCGCGTAGCCCTGAGGATAGAGGCTAAAGACGTCGTTGGCGTTTTTGAATTCGCGCCTGGGCCACTGATCACGGCGAACATTGTGCACCGATGGGGGCTTGGATCGCATCAGTTGAAATACCGTCCTATGACGCTGTTGGACTTCGACAGGTTTACACAGGGATTGCCGTCGTATGTTGCACGGAGAAGCCTAACAGAGGCCCGTGCAGAGGAAGAGCGAAGAGCGGCGGAGGAGCTGTCCGCGCGGCGCAAGGCGTCAGCCCAGAAGCGCAAGGATACGATAGCGGCTAAAAAGGCGCAGGCGATTACGTCGGAAGCGCGCCAAGCATGGGTTGCATCTCTGGAGGCGGCGGAAGAGCTGGAGGAGGCGGAGAAAATAGCAAATGAGGAGATGGAGGAGGCAAAGTAATAAAAATAGGACGCCAACGCGGCGCCCTTATTCAGGCCGGTTCCGTGCAGGGGTCCGGCCTTTTGTTTTCAGACGGCCTCAAGGACGGATATGCTCCAGTCTGGGCCAAACTCAAAGCTTGCTTTGTCCCGAAGCGTTGGGGAATCCGACGTCGCCGCGACGCTCCTATTTGACGGATTAATTTCGTAGTGGACCGTTTTTCCAGATTCCACTTCAACGTGGAGCACGCTTGATCCTTTGGGGGCGTTGGCGCGAGTGGACGATACAGCGGCGCCCGTGGACGCCGTCAGCGTCTGTTTTCCCAGGTAGGGTTGTTTAAGAAAAAACACAGAATCCGTGGAGAACCGGCCGCCCCCACCCCCTGCGGCAACCTTGGCTGATGTGATTCCGTCATGCGTAAAAATGCGTACTGTCGCCGTCATCATGGGCTCCTATTATATCTGGTATAGGTTCCCGTTAACCTGCAAATACAGAACTGGCCTGTTAGCAGTCAAAACAAGATTTGCACCAGATGAGTTAACAAAATGACCTGCCCCGGCAGCAGGGGCGGCGTCGTGTTGAATGGTTATGTTGCCAGTTGTCGCCACGATAGACACTAAAAAGCTAAGCGTCTGATCCACGCAAGCCCCAGCGGCGGCGGTTATGGTAGTGGGTGAGGAGTGCGTAAGCTGATAGAAATTTGCGTATCCCGCAAGAGTCGTTCCCGTCGCCTGAACAAGTTCTTCCTGATGGAGGCCGCTAAAGTGGCGGGTTCCTACTGAGTTGGCGTCTCCAATCTGCAACCTGTTGTCCGAGTAACCGCGAACAGGGACGTCAGGAGTCACGGTTCCGCCGCCGAACTGAAGCCGCCCGCTTTGCCAATCAATCCTGAAGAATTTGCCTGCTGTGACAGAGGCGTACTCATAAACATTGCCTGCGCCAGCATCGCTCACAAACACGTCAAACGGGCCGTTGAAAGTGTTGAATGAGCCCCAGCCGCCTCTGACATGGTTGTTATCCGCCCCAGACAAGAACGTGATAAATCCAGCCGTTGCGTGGCCGCCTTCGAACCGGCAATTTATGAAGTCGTTGCTGTCGCTGGCGCAGCTAATGGCCAAATTAGTTACTGCGCCCATTTCCAGATTGACGCCAATATAGGTATTGTTATTTGATTCGTTTCCCTCGGATAGAATTTTCCAACTCGGATCAACAGTCGTATACGCGCCATCAACCCGAATGGAACCGCCAAGGAACTGATTTTGGTTTACGCCCCAGGACGCCTGGGGAAGGAGGTGAATACCAATCTTATTGTTGATCAGCCTCCCAAGGTAGAAATTATTACAGACAATATTTGCGGAAACAGTGGATGAATCAAGAAGTAGCCCAGTGCAAAAGAAGGCTATCCCAGGTATCCAAAACTCACAGTTCTGCATTCCTCCAGTGATGCGAACGCCAACTGACGTTGTGTCAACGCTGGAATACCACACAGGCGTGGCGTTAGAGCCTTTAAATACGGCTGGCAGCTTGTACTGTCTGCCGTAAAACATATTTGCGCCGCCAAGCGTCAGACTGCTCTCAATAAGCAGCGCCGTTCCTGTCCCGTCATAACGCAAAAGCGCGCCGTCATCGGCGTACACGGCCACATTCGCCGTAAGCGTTATCGTTGTCGTGCCTGTGTAGTATTGCCCATAGGGTATCCAGATAGAGCCATAATTGAGCGTGGCCGCCGCCGCGATGGCGTTGGTGATGGCCACCGCGTCATTATCCGTATTATTCCCATAAGCGCCAAACGCCTTAACGTTCAGGCGGCCGTTGGTGAGCTGTATCTCCCACCACGCGCCATCAAGAGACTGGACCTTTCCAGCGTGCGTCGGTTCGCTCACAACGCGCTTATACAGCGCGTCTCCGCCGTCGCCCGCCGTTCTATACCCCGACGTTTGAATGGCGTTGGCGGATAGCGGAAAAGACAGTGCCGCCATACTCGCCCACGTTACCGCCAGCGCGGCGCCGCCCATGGTGAACAGGGCGTCGATCGCGCTTTGAATATCCGTGTGCGGGATGTTTGTGGAGGGCGCAAACGGGAGATGACTCGCCTCTGGGCGAAACCCGATATCAGTTGCAACTGCGGACATGGGGGCCTCTTACGATGCTTCTAGGACGGACAGAGTCCACCTATGACCAAATTCAATTATCGTCGCGCCTGTGAATTGGGGCGACGCCGCCGTTGCGACGACGCTCCGCCCAGGAGGATTGACTTCAATATGCGCCGTCTTCCCGGCCTGGACCTGGATTTGGAGCAGCGCGGCCCCCGCGTGGCCCGTAGCGGCCGAAGATGAAACGGCGGCGCCCGTGCTGGCCGCCAGCTGCTCCCCAGCAAGATATGGCTGCTTTAAGACGTGCACAGAATCTGTGACGGGGCGGCCTGACGCCGACACCGACATAATGGTGACCAATCCACCGTATGCAAAAATTCTAACAGCTGCCGCCATTTGGCGTTCCCCGCTTAAGTGTGGCTTCGCTTTTTCTAATCTATACCGGCCGCCCAGACGGGCGCTCTGCGCGCTGTCCCCCGGACTGGATAGGAAAGACTCAGCGCAACGCCGTCAAATGGCAAGTACATCGCCCACAGAACGGCCATGGGCGGTGTTTGGTGTTTTCAGCACTTATCCCCGCCGCCAGACTTAGGCCCCGTCTTTGGCCCCCCAAACCCGCCTGATGAGCCAGCGCCTTTGCCGCCCGACTTTCCGCCTGATTTGCCGCCCGACTTTCCGCCTGATTTGCCGCCCTTGGCCATAGCATAAACTCCGATCCTGGATTCGTATTGAATATTCAGCCCTTGCACCATAGCGGAGGGAGGGGCGCTTTTCTACTGTTGGCGGACGGGCTCCTGAGAGGAAGTTGATCCTCCGCCCAGGGATGGCGGCGGTTTGGAGCAAACCAAAGCGGTTTGGAGCAAACCAAAGCGGTTTGGAGCAAACCAAAGCGGTTTGGAGCAAACCAAAGCGGTTTGGAGCAAACCAAAGCGGTTTGGTTTTTGGCTAAGCTGTTGATGCGCCTGTACCTTGCCCAGGGCGGCCGTGGCGCTGTGGCCGAAATGCAACGAAAATGGCCTCCCCGCGCTCCAAACGATCCACGGTTTTTGCAATCGTTCTCTCTATAGAAACACATATAGACTATAGTATACACCCCCCTATAGACCTTAGTCTAATACGTTTCCCCCTCTACATAAATTCATAACGTGGATCATGTGGATGGGTATATATATCAATAAGTTAGTTTGGATTTAGAGCCAAATCACCCCCCAAAAGTGTGGATTGTTTTCCATAACTCGTGGATCAAACCAAACCAATCCCCAAAACCAAACCAAATCGCTCCAAACCAAACCCCAAAACGCGCCAAAACCCCTCTGCGGAGCGCCCCTAAGCCCCCTCTGGGCGGGTCAAACATGCATTAGACTTTAGATAGTGACGTTAACGTCAACTCGTGGAGCGTTTGGAGCAAAACCACGAAAACCCCCCATCCGCTCCAAACCGGCGTGGTTTGGATCACGCCAAACGCTCCAAACCGGCGTGGTTTGGGTCACGGCCGCCGCCCCTTACCCGCGCATTAGACTTTTGGTTAGTTTACAATGGCCGAAATCGCCCCTATGTTGTGACTCACAGACACAGCAAACGCCAACGGGAGACAGCCATATGAAGCGGGATATCACAAAGACGACAAAAACAAGCTTTGATCGTCAGCGCGGTTCGAAACACATAACCGTGTATGTCATAGGTTATGACGATTATCCGGAGCATGGTTTTTCTGTGAGCGGGATAACAGAGGGCCATGTAAACCCGCTTTATAAATGCTGGTCTTTCATAAGAGGCCACGACACGCGCAAGTACGGAAGTTTTGGCGGAGGATTTGAGTCAGCACAGGCTGCGGCCGAAGCGGTATTTTCTGACCTATTTGCCTGACCCCCGCCACCCGTGGATTGCTCACCCTGGGCAATCCACAAAACCACGCAAAACCAAACGGAGCTCAAAACATGACAGCTACAAACATTGCAAAACTCAACGCCGCCTGGATGCGCGCACGCAGCGAGCAGGCGCGAATTCAAATGAGGATGTTCTCCCACTGGGATAAGCAGGCGCAAGCGTACAAACCCAGCGCGGCGCAGCTTATCCGGGAATATGGCGAGGCGTGCAGTGCTCGTTGCGTCGCCTACGCCGCCTATGTGTCGGCGCTTCAGGATTCAGACCCGGCCGCCCAAATCCCAATTGACTTTGAGCCGCTGGGGGGCCCCGATGAAACGCCTGAATGACCACGTCCTTTTAACCGCCGAAGAATATCATGAGCTTAAGCAGGGGGTTGTCGTCCACGAGGTCAAGGCTGACCAGCTTATGACGAAAACCGCTGCACGGAGCGGCGTCAAAGCGCTTCTCAAAGCGTCGGGGTTCACCTGTTACCACGACAGGCGCCCTGTCCCCGGAAGGGACGACGCTTGTTGTGGGGAATGCCCCGTTATGGCCACCCTGGGCAATGATTGCGGAGAGCGCCTTTGCCAGCGCCAAAAATGGTGGGGCCAATGAGCATTTTTGAACTTACGCCCACGCGCCTTACCCGAGTCTTTTCTTTTGACGATTCTGATGGGTGGGTCGAACTTACGATTCTCTACAACAGGCCGGACCCCAGCGCGCCAGGGGTTTTTCCCCTGCGCTACTGGCGGGTTTTCTGCGGGGATATGCGGCTCCCCATCTCCAAGGCGAACAAGGCGCAGACGCGCCAGTTTGAAAAGCTTCTGGGCGAGCTGAATAAGCCCGCCCTTGTTAAAAGTGATAGCTATGGGTGGCTTGTTGTCTACCCGATTCGGTCATAGCTTTATGATTTTATTAGCTATAAGCGCAGGCTGTACGTTGTTGTGCGCCGCGTTTGACCCCGTGTTCTGTATCGATATCCCAGTATATGCTAAACCAGATGTTCCTGGAGCTGGGGTATAGGAGTACATCGACGTGGACCCCCCTACTGTATTGTATCCGTGCGTGGTCGGAGTATCATATGTGTGAGTGTGCCCAGGATCGTTGACGCCGTGGCCATGCTGCGCCAGTTGCGCCACCGTCAGGGTATGCGTTTCCGCTCCGCCGTAGTTTCCTAAAACTGTTCCGTCAACGCCCGATCCCCCAACCGTCACACGGGAAGCCGCCGTTCCGCCCATGTCATCGCGCCCCACCACGGCGCGCCCGCGCGCGTCAGGCAGCGTGATCGTTTTGTGCGCCGCGTAGTCTGCTGCGGCGTTCGCTCCACGGCCGCCAGACACGGCCGCCAGCGTGTTGGGCAAGCTGTTCCATAAGAGCTGGAATAGCGCCGACGTGTCGGCGTTGGCGCGCTCCGTTGCTCCGGAGGACGCGTCCCCTATCGTTCTTCCGGACAGAAAAACGTACCCCGTGGGGACGACGGACCCTATAAAGTCGTAAATCGCCCCTGTTGGAATAGCCGCCGCCATCGCATACGCGGCGGCGTCCATCGGGGCTTGCAGTAAAACCTCATCTGTCGCCAAGACATAGCTGGCCGTTCGCAACGTCCCCGTTAAGAGCTGCGCTGCGCTCATATTGACGCCTGACGTCAGGCGAAGCGGTTTGGCGGTAAGCCCGTCCAGACTGATCGTCGGCGCCGCTGAATTGTCGGCGTGGGGTATGAACGTAAAAGAAAACCCGTTTTGCCATGCGGACAAAACTTGATTAGTCGTCAAAAGATAAGCGGCGCCCGTGCCTGTCGTTGTCCCCGCGCATCCAATGTCGTCACGAAATTTTGCGGCGGCGGCCATCATGGCGCGCCCGCTGTCGTTCACGGACCCCGGCGTTTGCCCCTCCGCCCAATTGATGGACGGGTCCGCTCCAGCGTTGGCCCCAGCTGATTTGGACCATCTATAAAAAGACATGCATCTTCCCCCGTAGGCGCAGCTTAGCCGAATAGCCGTTGCGCCAAATACCCATCACTCGGAAGCCCATATTTCTCCGCCAGCGCGGCAAAGTTCGGTTGAACCGGCGCCACAGGCGTAGGCGGTTTTGCTGCGCCTGTGGCCGCCGCTGGCGCTGCTCCCGCTGGCGGCGTTGGTGCGGCTGCTGGCGGCGTTGGCGCGGCTGCTGGCGGCGTTGGCGATGCTCCCGCCTGGGGTGGTTGCCCACCTGGGCCAAACAGCCCCTGAAGCCCCGCGAACACAGACCCCTGGCGCGGCGCTCCGCCTGTCAGGGTGTTTAAAACTGAACCTTGCGCGCCCACGGGGGCGTTTGGGTTTTGCCCCTCATTCTGTGGCGTTTTCCCAAGGGCCGACAATATTTCAAAAATTCCCATAGGGGCCTCCGCGTCCTTGGTCCATATACCCGCCCCGCAACCCATACTGCTGGGCGTACTGGTTCCAGTTCGGCCGCGTCGCCACAGGCCCCTCGGTTGCATGCGCTGGTCCTCCAGCGGACGCAACCGTTGAACCTGCAGGCGCGGCCGTTGAACCTGCAGGCGCGGCCATGGTTTGCGGCGTGGCGTCAACCACTCCTGGGCGATGCGCTCCGCCGCTATACGGCGTCAGGTTCGCTGGAACGCCATTGTTTCCTGATGAAAATACAGGGGTGATTTTCACCGTTGAGCTATCAGCGCCAAATGGCTGCAGCGGGTTGAATGGGTTTGGAGCGGGGACGCCCAAAGGATTTGGGGCGGACAGCCCCAAAGGATTAGTTACGGAGGGGTTTCCAAATGTCCCCCCGAGCCCCGTGAATGGTTGTGTGAGGGGGTTTGTTGGCGTTGGGAAGGGGTTTGTTGGCGTTGGGAGAGGCAGCCCCGGCGCCAACATGGGGTTTCCCTGCTGGTTCCCCTGTTGTTGCCCTTGCTGGTTTACCTGCCCCCCACTCTGCTGGCCAGCTGGCGCGTACTGAATAGTCGCCAGCCCCTGTTGCGCTCCGGGTTCCCTTTGCTGTCCTGGCGCTCCGGGCTGCGCCGCCATACCGAACGGCCTGTTTCCTGTAGTGACCGCGCTAAAGTTGGCTGCCATTTCTTTTCCTCTCGGCTTAGCCCTGGCGCTGCGCGCCGAACAGATCATTTAGGCTGAATAGGTTTTGGGTTAGATACCCGTCATTAGTTCCGAATGCGTTCGCCAATGACGTATAATTTGGTCGAAAATCATGGGCCACAGGAGGAGCCGATGGCGCCGCCGCTGTCGCCGCCGCTTTTTCCAGGGCGTGTTTTGCCAATTCCTGCCCCTTCGCGCGTTGCTGCGCCGCCGCCTGTTGCTGGTCTACCGGCGCAGCGCCAGAGGCCCCTGACGCGCCGCCGAACAGACTTTGCAGACCCGCGAACACGGACCCCTCAGACGGCCGCCAGCCTGGGTTTTGCCCAGCAGCGGCTTGCGCCGCTCCGACAAGCCCCGCCGTTGGCGCTCTGGCGCTCGCACGCTCCTGGGTCGGCAGGGCCCTAGAAACAGCGCCCCCTGGCGTCGCCAGCGTTTCAGCCCCCGGTTCAGGTTGCGGCGTCGGGCCCGTTCCTGGAGCTCCGCCATAGTTCGGCATGGAGCGCGGGTCAACACCGACACGTTCGGGGTCCTGGGCGAGCGTCCCGCCATGCTCTTTTGGCGTCAAGAACCTATGGCTTTTGTCGGCGAAAACCTCATAGCCGTACATGTCAGGGTTTGCTTGCGGATCGTACCCCGTCCAGTTCGAACCACGCGGCCCCCAATCCTTGTACAGGGAGGGGTTTTTGCGCTCCTGCTCAAGCATATCTTTGGGGGACATGAGAAAATGAGTCGCCCCATTAACAGGGTCGCCGTATTCGCCAGACTGCCGACGCCTCACCCAGTCAGAAACAATTTCCATATGCGGCGACGCCAGGACTTCGTCAAAGCGCGCCTTCGCCCTGGCGTCGAACGTCGGCTGATACATGCGAGAGCCGACGTGCGCGCCCAGGTCCTTCTTCTCTTTGGCGGCCCGGTTGACCATGGCTCCAGTGACGTGAATCGCGTCAACGGGGTTATCCTCGCCAACCTCCAGAAGCGCCATAGCGGCCGCCTTCCTGTCCGGCGTCAGCGCCTTCCACCGTGGATCATCATTTATCCAGTCCGCCATAGTATCCCCCTGGGCGAAATCACCGCGTCGCCCTGCGCGGGATAAGATCAGCGAATGTTATCCTAACACCCTGTCCGATAACAGGGGCCTGCTCTGGCGTAAGGTCTGCGAAATCAATTCGCCCAGAGGGCGCTCCGGCCATGCCGCCCGCGACAGGAAGAAGATCATGGAACCGAATCAGCTCTGGGTCGCGATACCGGCCGCCGACGTCTCCGCTGTACATCCCTCCGAAAATGTCGCCGACGTTTTCGGCGCCACGGTTGACGAGCGCTTTTTTCGTGCGCTTGAAGAACTCTCGGACGCGGTCAAACGCCGCCGCCGCTTCTTTTGGGACGGCCGCCGCGTCGCGGTTGACAGCGTAGTCAGCGTAAGCGTGATCTATGGCCTCTTGGAGGATAAGCCCCTCAACGTCCGGCGCATGGCGGTAGGCAGCGCGATATCGGGCGGAGTCGGCCTCCCCAATGTACTTTTCAATCCAGTTCTCTTTAACAGCCGTCTGGCGCAGAAGCGCATTTTGCTGCGGCGACAGGAGATCAAGGCCGTTCGGCCCCATCGCATGCGCGGATTCTTCATGAAAAACGCGCATCGGGTCCGCAGCGCTTAGCGCAATCCCGATCGTGCGTTGGCGGCGCGACCAATAGCCGTCCAATTGCGCCTCTCCGCCACGCTTATTGTAGAGCGGCTGTCCTCCTAGGATCGCTTCACGCATCTGCGGGGTGATGTCTATGGTTTTCAGGACAGGCGCAGGCTTAAGTTGCCTGTCAACGAACGCTTTTGCTTCAGCTGATAGGCCCCGGTACGCCTTATCTGGATAGCCCCACCGGGACTCCCCTGCTGCGTCGTCCAGCTCATCAAGGATGTGTTGCGGAGCGTCGCCGCGCATGGCGTCGCGTGTGGCCGCCTCGAAGTCGTCGCTTGTCAGCTTATCCCCCAGATCATGAATAGGCTCCTCCGTGACCTTTCCGCCCCACTTCGCCGTATACTTTGCAAAAAACGCCGGAGTCCGATCCTCATACTGAAGCTGCATTCCTAGATTGGCCGCGCCGCCCTCTGGCATGGCCTCCTTTTGCACGCGCCCATGCAGCTCCCCCGGCGCGGCCGTTTCCCACGCCGACGCATGTGACTCAATCGGAATAGCCTGCAAAGGGTTCATTCTCCCCATGGCGAGGTCATAGCGGACTGATTCAGCGGCGGGCGCTCCGAACTTCTTCGCTATGAACGCCAGCGCCGCCGTATGGCCGCCCTGCGGATCGCCCTTCAGCTCTATCGTCTGTGCTTTTTCTGTCTTGTCGTCCGTGAAGGGTTCGCCGTTTTTATCCTTGGGCGTCAGCACGATGTTATTGTCTACAGCGCTCCAGTCGAGCTCTGATATGCGTGGCGCGCCTACGGCGTCGCCGATCATGCGCGCCTTGGGCAAGACGATCGTGTCATAGCCGTTTTCAACTGCGTGGCGGAGCGCCAGCTTAAGCCCAAGGTCCAGCCAGAGGCCGCCTTTGTAGGGGATATTCAACATTTTGTCTGTTGGAAGCTCTGGTACTGGAAATTCGGCCTCTACTTTATTAAGTGCGTCATAGGCTTCTACGCGTTTTTTTAGTATTTTCGCCATTATTTTAAACTGTCTTTCTGGGATACAGCTTAAAAACTCAGTCGCGACCCAAGTTGAATACTGCTCTTCATGAGGAGCCCACTTATCGACGTTTCTTTTTCCGAAGCGCTCAATATTGAATTCTTGCGGGGTCGGAATTTCGACAGGCTTTCCAGTCCCCGCGCGCTCTTCCATAATGCGAACGAGCCCCCCATAATCCCCCTGAAACATCGGGGCTACCCTTTTACGCATATGCTCCTCTTTAGCCATGACGTTTTCCATCATTCGTTCATAAAGAGCGCCGTTGTTATAGTTGTATGCGTCATCCAGTTTTCTAATCGCCTCCAGAGGAGCTTTGCGCGCCTCTGCGCGCCTGTCCGCCGCCTTTTGGAACGCCTGTTTCGCCGCCTCCCTCTGGGCAAGCGTCTCATATCCCCTGTCTTCTCCAAGGGCGTGCGCGTCAGACTGCGTTTCTTCAATCAGGAGGCCCTTGCGCGGCTTAGTTTGCCCAGGGAGCGGCGGTAGGTCGACCTCTCCAAGCCTTTGATGAATAATTTCGTGCGTCTCAAAGTGTTTTGATGTATACCGCCCAATCAGATGCTTAGGCTTCACGAGAATTTCAGCCATGTATCGAGCTCCGGGGATTATATATTCGTGAAATTTCGTCCCCACGGAGGAGAAATCGTTTATCCCCTGCGCGCCTTCCGGTATGTCGTCCGGCCTTTCCATGTCTATAACTTCGTTGGCTGCTTCGTCGTGCAGCTTTTGCGCCGCGTCGAGCGCCTCATTTTGATAATGGTACTGATCAGCCTCAACAGAATAAGAGCTTGGATTTGTTGAGAATACGATGGCGTTTTCGTATTTCTCGTGAGCAATAACAACAGGGTTAATATAGTCCAGCCGTGGGAAAGCGTCAGACTTCACAATATCGACGGTGAACCCCATCTTATGCATGTCTTCGAGTGTCGGGGCTTTTTCCATGTTCCCCGACGCGTCAGCAAACCCGTTCTCCTCCAACAGTTCCCAGATGTGGTTATTGTCTGTAAGCGCGCTGATCATTTCATCAGGCGAAACAGCCGCCGTTACCTGCGCCATGCTCCGCGCCTTGCTGATGTCAAAACTGCTGTCAAGCTCGTCTCTCCTATCCTCCTCCCAGGCGCTGTTGTTCGGCTCCTGATAGTCGTTTTCTTCGGGCGGAGCGTCAGGCCCCCGCAACGTGACAAGGTCAAGGTCCACGTCGGCCGCGTCAACGTAGGCTTTCAGCGCCGCTTTGCTGACCTTGCCCTTTTCGTCCGCCAGCTGCTTCAGCGCGCCGTCGATATCGACATAGTCGCGCCAGTCCTTCGTCACGCCAGGAATCTTTCCCGGCGCTAGAAGCGCGGACCACTGCCCCACGGTGGCTACGTCCTGGGGAAATGTCTCAATCGCCCGTCCCGCTGGGCTATAGAAGCCGCGCAGCGACGCCAAACGCTCAAAGGCGCCCATGGGGGCCATGGGGGCCTTTCCGCCAGCAAGCGAAAACATGGCGTCCAGCTTTTTGGGCGTCTTGTGCTCTTTGGGGATGCTGCGCCACGCGCGTTCCTGCTGGGCAAGCTCGTCTTTGAGCATTTTATGAACGTCGCGCGCCTGCTGATAGTCGTCTGCTGTTGGGCTTTTGTCTTTGGCGTTGAGGGCGTGACGTCGAAGCATCGCTGCTTTGGCGTTTATCATGCTCTCTTTTTTTCCGGCGTCGTACTCTTGGCGGTCAAAGCTATAGCCCAGAGCTTCCCGCCAGTCCGTTGATCTGAGTATGTCTTTTAATTCTTGGGGCTCGCTATTTTCAAGAATGCTCCTATCAACACCCATCGCCTTCGCGTAACTATCAAGTATCCTTTTTGCTGATTTACTGCGAGATTTGAAATTACGCTGCGCCTGTTCTTCAATATCGTACGTCTTTAGCTCTCTCTTATTGCTTAAACGCCCCTCGTTTATCTGCTTAGGCGACAGATATCTATCGTCTTCAGGATCAAGTTTCCTATGACCTGCGACAGCTTCGGGGTTCCTATTCTTCCAATAGGCATATCCGTCATCAAGCAATGTCCCTGACGGGCTCATCCGCATGCCCAGCATATTTTCAAGGGCGTTGTACATGGCTGTGGCCACGCCGCGGCGGCGCCAGGATTGCCCGTTTCGCCGCTTCGGCGTTATTTCAACCATGCCAACCTCATAAAGCGGCATGCGGTGGCCATGCGTCTTGTACTGGCCGACGCCTTTAAAATTGAGGTCCACCCCGCCCAGAGGGGTCTTATATGCGCGCTCCTGCGTTGGGAGGTCCTCAATCTTTCCCGGTATATCCTCATGGATATCAACGCGTAAGTCCTCTCCATCCTCAGAAAGGCGTAAGAGGAACGGCTTCCCCTCTTTGTCCGTCAGCCGCGTAACCATGGCGTTTCCGCGCATGACAGGCGCGGGAGGCGGAGCGCTCCGCCCAGGCGCTTCCTTCGCCGCTACGAGGGGCGCCGCCTTCGGCTCCTCCGGCGCCAGCGAAAACATTTGGTCCGGCGTCGCCCTGTCCTTGGCGTCCTGTGGCAGACTGTCCCACGCCGCTTGAAGCGCGGCGCGCTCCTTGGGCAACTCCTTCGCCCAGGCGCTCTTTAGATTAAGCCCTGGCGTCGCAAGATTGGCGTCAACCAGTGTCAGCGCCTGCTTAATTTGGAGCGGGCTCAAATAATGGCCGTGGTATTTGCTCCACCTATGGTCTTTCACGGCCTCTGGGCGGCGGTTCTGCCACAGCTTTTGATAACCGTCCTTCGTCAGGAACCCCGACGGCTCAATCGGCGCGCCCAGATGCTGTTCGATCGAATCATAAAGCTTTTGCGCCAGCCCTTGCCCAGGCGCGGCGGATGTGTCCACGTCGTCGACCTGCCAACGGCCATCCGGATGACGCGACAGCGTGGCGTAACCAAGGGGCTCGCCATGTTGCTTTGTCGGGGACTGCAGGCGGTTGAATTTTAAACCTTCGGGGTAAATCCGGTAGGTCCGGCGATCTGTCCGGCCGCCCTCTGGCTTTTCTGCGGTGACAACGCCGGAATGACCGGGGATGTTAACGGTTTCTGCCCCTGCAACGCCTCTGCGGCCCGCGTCTGCACGGCCGCCTTCTGGAGGAGCCCCATATGCTGTTCGCTGCCCTTCGGGAACAGCTGCGCCATAGCTTTGTTTTGCTGCGCCATTCGATGGTACTGCTTCGGATGGAATTCCGGCATTTGGAGCGCCCTCCCTGGGCAGGCTGAAAACATCGTTCGCGGGCGCCGCGCCGATCGTCCCGGCGTTTTCGCGGTAGGCGTTGATTTCGTTTATGCCCCCACGCGGGAACATACGACCGGCCGCCGCCTGCATTTGGGCCATGTGCGCCGCCTCTTCAACGGTAGGCGCGGCCGACTCTGGCGTTGGGGACCCATTCAGAGTCGGCCGTCTCGCCTCTCCCGGAGCGCCCGGAAGCCTGTCGGCTGGCCCTTGATCCTGCGGAACAGGCGGAAGGGCCTGTTCGTCCGGCATAATCGGCAAATCCTCTGCACGCGTCGGCGGCTTAAGGCGCGCCTGGGCGGGGGTTTCCGCCGTTGGCGCGGCCTGACCTTCTGGCGGCGGCAGTCCTTCCGGCGCGGGCTCTCCGGCCGGAGCGCGGCCCGGTTCATGCGGACGGCCTTCAAAGTTGATTGGCGTCGGCTCTATTCCAGAGGCGCGCAGTTGGTCAATCGCCGCCGCGCCAAGGCGGTGGCCCCCCACAAGCACGGCGCCAGTAGCCGCGCCGATAAGCGCCGTCTGCGCGGCCTCCTCCGCCGTGGGGAGGCCCTTTCCCTCATTGATCTTAATCGCGGCCTGCTGGGCGACAGACAGCGCCGGCTGAACGCCAAACACCTGCGCCAGCGCTTCGCCCAGGGGGCGCTTAAGCGCCTCTCCGGACTTCCCGAACAGCGCGAGTCCTGGCGCCGCGCCCATCGCCGCGCCAAACGCGCCAGCGATTCCAGTCTCTTGCATGGCGCGCGAAACGGCCGCGTCATGGTCCAGCCCCTCCGCCCGCGCCTTCTGATAGGCTGGCGCGACGGTCTGCAGGGCGCTGCCCAGGCCGAACCCAAGCGCGGAACCCGCCAGCTGCCCGCCTGGGCCGTATGCGGAGCCGATCGCCCCGCCAGCGAACCCCGTCGCCAGGGAGGGGGCTGACGCCGCAAGGCCGTGCGTCATCTGCGCCGCGATCCACGCGGGGTTGTGCCAGCCTTTGCTGATTGGCGTCTCCAACAGCTCTTGGGCCTGGGGATTGACTTTGGCGCGGTCGCCGGTTGGCTCGCTAAACGCAGTCGGCGCGTCTGTGACTGATTGAAGCCCCTGGGCAAGCCCTGCGCGCCCTGCCTCCGCGATCATTCCGGCGAAGCTCAGCGGCGCGGGTTTCTCCGCGTACGGGTCCTCAACTTCTCGCCAGCGCGGGCCGCTTTCTGCAGGCGGCGGCGCGCCCGCGTCGGCGACGTCGCGCCCCAGCAACGCGGCCGGGAGCGCCGTGGGCAGCCCCTCCGGAGGCGCGGAGAGCTCTGGGCGGTACGGGGGCGGTACGGGGGCGGTAGGATCAACAGCTTTTGGCGCGGAAATTGTATCCTTGAACGGATCGTCTACCTCAATCCAGGCCATGCTGTCCCCCTACTGCCATTTGTAATATTTTCCGGTTCTCTGGTCCTGCTTATACCACCCCTCTTGCCCAGGCACACGCATTGCGCCCGGAGCGGGGGGAAGTTCTGCAGGTTTTGGCGGTTGCGTCCTGTCTTCAGCCGCCTGCATCGCCGCCCATTCTGTCGGCCCCATGCCTTTGGGCGGCGTGACAGCGCCGGGGGGAATGGCCCCCGCTGTCTTTTCGCTGTCGTTGCGCAGGAACGACGGTTGTGAAAGGCCCTTTTTGACAAGCTGTTTGTCATAAGCGCGCAGGGCGTCCAGCATGGAGGAGTTCGCCAACTGCTTCACGCCCTTGGCGTATAGCTCTGGGTCCTGGGATGACAGGAGCGCCGCCGTTTTCCGCACGGACACGGCGTCGAATTTCTTACCCGTCGCCGCGCCGCCAGATGTTACCGCGTGCACAAGCAATTCGTTATAGTTTGGGACGGCGCCAGGGGCCCCAAGCTTTTTCGCAAAATCATCCTGCCTCATGTTCGGGGCCAATCCCTGCAGGCCCTCCAGACGCATGACGGCCTCAAGCTGGTTTGCCCTGTTCGGCCCCATCGCCGTAACCATATGTTGGCGCGCCTGGGGCGAGCCCGCCCACTGGTTGAGCGCTACACGCGGGTCTTTCGCCCCCATGACATGCTTCGCCAAGTCTCCGGCGTAGCCTGTCGAAAACTCAGCTCTCTGCGCTGGCGTCATCTGCGCCAGGGCGCGCTTCGCCCCCGCAATGTCCGTGCCCTTGGCGAAGTAGTTTCGCGCGGCCTGACCGGCGTCTTTGGCGTCTCCGAACTGCTTCAGCGCGGGGTTTGGGCCGTTCAGCCTCCGGTCAATCTCTTCTTTCGCCGCGTCGCTCTGCAGGCCGACCGCCGACGTGTAGGGGGCGTAATCCTTGATGGCGCTTCCAATGGCGTTCCGAACCTGCCCAGGGCGGCCCCCCGCCGTCATGAGATATTGAAGCGCCGCTTGTCCTGGGCGTGTGTACAGCAGCGCTCCTGCGGCGTCGGCCGCCAGCGAGCCCCCCGCCGCCGCCGCGCCCGCGCCGCCACCGACAAGGCCGTGTAAAATGCTCATTGCCGCCAACCGCTCCGCCGTTCCGGAGTTGTTGACGCGGTCCGTCATCACTTGTTGGGCGGCGTCGGATAAATCTTGGTTTTTGACGCCGTGTTCGGTCCAAACGCGATTCCCCACGGAGCGGTCACCGGCATGGACGCCATACGCCAACCGAGAAGGCGTCATGCGCCCTTCCGCCGCCGCAAGCGTGTGCGTGTCCAGCGCCTTCTGCATCTGCTTAAACGTCGTGTACCCGCCGTTCGCGCGGGCGATCTGCTCCCGGACGCCAGGGGGGCTTGAGTCCTGGACATGCCGCATGAACGTGCTGCGGATGGATTCCAGGACCTCCGCCATATCTTGATTATACGGCTCCCCGGACTTTCCAAATCGCCCTATCCGCGTGCTTAGGTCTGACTCAATCGCTTTGATCGCCTCCCCGTCGAGCGGCGCGCCGCCTGCGTTCTGGACTCGATTGGTGATTGTGCGATCAACGAACGACGCCAGAGAACGCTGCATGTCTGGCGGCAAATCCCCCACGCCAGCGTCGTACATGTTCCGTTGAACAGCGTTATAAAACGAGCTGTTCATAGGCGCTTCGGCATGCTCAAGCGCCCGATTATAGGCCCTCTGCATGCCTGCATACGTTCCGGCCGCCAGCGCCCCGCCTGCCGTCCCCCTGGGCAAAGGTGCTTCGCCAACTTCCTGCAGCGCCCGCGCCGACATGGCATAGGGGAGGTCCTCTTGACCGCGCCCCTTAGCGCTACGGATCGCCCACCCCGTTATAGGCAGGGACTCCATCATGGTTTCCAGACGCCCCACCCAGCCCCCGGCGATCTGCCCAGGGGTGAGCCGCGCGTAGGAATCAACCAGCGTGCGCACGTTATCGGGGACAATCCCGCCGACAATATCGCCGCCTTTGCTGGAGACGGCCGGGATTAGAGATCCTATCGTCCCATTTACGGCGGCGCGCTTGAGCTGCGTCGTCCAATAGTTTTTAGAGTTTTCAGCCTCCTGAAGCGCCCGTTCCCCAGGCGTCGCCCTTGGGCTTATCGCCGTGTCCGCTATGGGCTGGACGGCGCCTATTCCAACGGCAGAGGCCCCGCCCTTGGCCATGGCGTTGGGCAACACGCGAGACGCCGCGACTTCCGCCGCCGTCGCGGTCGCAGGGATAGCAGCCCGCGCAGGCAATAACGCGTCTCCGACCGCCCCGCCCGCGCGCCCCGCCACGAGATTCGCGGGGGACGCCAGGGCGCCAACCGTGCGCGCGGGGTCCCACGTCGACGGATGCAGGATAGAGACGGCGGCCGGATCGTATCCGGCGCGCTTGCTCTGCTCTTCGCCCGCCCGCCTGAATTGGTCCGCCGTCTCGCCGACGGCTTCGCTGGCCTTGCCCAGAGCGGCGCTCGTCTCGTTGGGGAAATAGCCAAACCCCGACGCCAGCCCCTGCGCGGCCCGCGCGCCAAGCTGCACGCCGCCAAGCACGGGCTCCATCGCCGCCGTAACCGCGCGCGTTTTCGCGTCTGGGCTAAGGTTGTACCCCTCAAGGTCCGTTGCGCCGGAGCTGGGATTTTGTTTGAACGCCTCCGGCCCTGGCGTTATGGCTGGCGCCGGAGCGAGGGGCGCAGGGACGTTCTTCGCGACGTCCGTCTGATGCTGTTCCGCCGCCAGCTGCTCATTGTATTTGCGCCAGAAGTCGGCCAACGCCGTAGGGTCAACGCCCCCGGCCGCGCCGAAGTCGCCGGGGAGCCCGCCCATCGCGCCCCACAGGCCCGTTTGTGTTTCGCCATCAGCCATTTAACACGCCCTCCGGGTCCAGCCCGTTTTCCTTAAGCCGCTGCGCCACCTTGGCGCGCGGAGCGCCCTGGGCGACGGCGTTGTGTGCATCTTTGGCGATCTGCGCCAGCTCCTTGGGTGAAAACGTCCTGTCCGCGCGGTCAACGCGGGATGGCGGATTCGCGGAGCCTTCGCCCATGGGCAGCACAGGAGCGGAAGGACCTCCCGCCTGATCCCATTGGCGCGGAGGATTGGCGCGCGCCGCCTCCAGAAGCGCCGCCTCTGCGTCTTTCCCCAGTGTTGGGGAGGGCGACGCGTCCAGCGGGTTTTTTTTCACAGGGGTGGCCCCCGTCCCCGTGGCGCCGGGGAGCTTTGGGACGGAGCCGGGGGCCTTTAGGGCGCCGTAAAGCGCCCATGGGTCAGTGTGTATTTTTTTGGGCGCCTTCTTAGCCTTAGCCGTCTTCATGCGACGCCCCTTTGCTCTGGGTCAACAGGAGCCCATCTTGTTTGATCTGCAGGGTCTCCGCCCATGAAGCGCACGGGGATAGGCGCTCCGTTAGGCCCGCGCGCTAATCTGATCATCCCCGGCGCTGGCGCTGGGAGGCCGCCCAGATAGCTGGCGTCTCCTTGCCCAGCGCTTGCCTGCGGACCAGCTGGCGGCGCTGAAGGGGGAGCAGGCGGCGGCGCGCCTTGGTCCTGCGGCGCGCGCGGAGCTTCCGGGGGTTTTGTGATTTTTGTAAACCCTGGCGGCTCCTGAATGCGTTGGAACACGTCTTGCGTTTTGGACTTGAAGAACGCGCCAACGGGCAACGCGTTGATTTCCGCCGTCGTCGTGACAACCGGCATTGTCGCCGCGTCCGCCGTTCCCGCCCCTGTGTTTACGGGTTGCTGTGGAGCGGCTGGCGCTGGCGCTGGCGCTGGCGCTGGCGGCGCGCCAAGGATTGCAGGGCCTCCGGGGGCTTGCCCAGGGGGCTCCTGTGGCTGCGCGCCGATCGTGGGGCCCTGCGGCTCTGGCGCAGCCTGGGGCGGTGGCGGAGGCGCAGCGAGTTCCGGCGCTCCTGGCGGCTGGTCCGTGGGCGCTGGCGCGGTAAGCGCGAACGGGTTCGGGATTGCCTGGGCGGCTGGCGGGGGCGCTGCGGCCGGGGCAGGGCCAACCGGCGTGTCGGCTGGAACGCCAAGGATCGATGGCCCCGCTGCATTACCACCTTCTCCGCTAGCGCCTGATTCCCCCATATTTTTCGATACTATAGCGCGAGCCTTTTCGAGTTTCTTTTCAGCTGCAGTAAAGTTGGTGGTTGGTGGAACGTTACTGCTCTGAAAAGAGGCGCCCCACTGCTCGCGCAGCGCTTCCACACGGCTGTGCACGAGCTCAGACAGGCGTTTTACGTTGCTCCTAAGCGTCTCCGCGGGCAAGTTCGGGTCAAGCCTGTCTTCCCAGGCTTTTGCCTCAAACATCCCTGGCGCCGCCCCTTTGAACACGCGCGCGGCCTCTTCGATAATGGCAGACTTGTCTGTTTTGAATTGCTCCAGCGGCGTGACGTTGTTGCTTTGCCGGTTGATCGCGTTTTGTGCGGCGTTAAGCATATACCAGTTTGTATTCCCCAGCCCTTCGATGGACTGCCCAATACTCCCCATGTGCCCAGCGAACTGTTCAATTCCTTTGATATTTTGCGCTTCAAGCCCGCTCAAAAATTTCTGGCGCGTTAGAAAACGCCCCTCGTTATAGTTAGGGTCCGCCAAATAAATATTGTTGGCGATGGCGGCGTTTACGCCGCTCCGCGCGCCAACGCCCTTTGGAAGCTGCGCTTCTCCTGTAATTACTTTTCGCATGCGCGCGCTAATCTGCTGTGGCTGCGTTGCAAGATACTCTTCACCTGTCGGGAGTTCGCCCGTAGGCGTCAGGCTGGCGTTCACCTCAATCGGCTTGCCTGTCATGGGCGACAGATAGCGCCCTGGATTTTTCGGGTCCGGTATTCCGAAAATCTTTTGATTCGTTATCGGGTCCATGCCGATCTCAACCGGCTTCTGCATCTCGAAACGGGTCTTTTCCGTCTCCGCGCGCGTCTTCTCTAGATCACCTTTCGCCTTCTGCGCCTCATATGGCATGAGCGTGGGCAGAATCTTTTCCATCGCCTTGGGGTCGAGCGCCGCCGCCATGGCCTCCTCAGGACTGGCCCCCGCCCTGACGAGCGCTTTCATGGTCGCTCCGAGCTTGGCGCGCGAAAGCGCCGCCTGGGGTTCGGCGTTGTTGAACGTCGTCATGAAGTTGCCCAGGGCGGGCAGTATCCCGCCCGCGCCCTGCGTGGAGCTAAACCCCCTGGCGAGTTTGTCCATAAAATCCGGGTTCGGAATGGCGCTGTTTAAAAACCCCCGATATGGGCCCTCTTGAGCGTCTCCGGACGGGGCAGACGCGCCCTGCGCGCCCGGCTGCATGACAGGCGGCCTTGGCGTAAAGCCCTGCATGGGGGCGTCTCTGCGCGGCTCCTGTGTTCCTGGCGGCCGATTGTCAAATATGGGGCCCCCTGGCGCCGTGAGCGGCATATTTGGGTTTGGCCCCGGCGCGGACGGGTCCGGCAATGGGCGCGGCGCTGGCGCAGGGCCAACTTCTCCCCCTTCTGGACGGGCCGCCCCAAAAAACTCCGGGTATTTGTGAATCAGCGTGGGGTCTGAGTTTAGCCGCGACGTGACAGAATTTTTAGTTGTGCTGTCCCCGCCTCCGCTGTCCCCGCTGTCGCCCAGAGGGCCGAATAGGGCCGAGAGCAGGCCGGTAATCGGGTCCTGTGTGTCCATGGTCGCCACTGCCTGTTCCTTAAATCATTGAGGCGCCTGCGCTCCAATTCATGGAGCTCGTGTCTGTATGGGACTGGCCTTGCGTGTCCGACGTTCCGCCCATCCCTGCGATGGGCCCCAGGATTTTCAAAATCGCCGCTTGATCCTGAAGCGGGATATTCTTCAGCATCTGCTCAAGGTTCACAGTTTGCTGCGCGCCCCAGTTGTTTGCGGAAAGCGCCTGATCCGCAAGACTTGAGCCCTGCAGGTTCTGCCCGGTCGCGCTGGCGTTCGCGTTGCTGGCTGTCGTTGTCGCGGCGTTGGCGGCGTTGGCCAGCCCCTGCGCAGTTGAAATCTGCTTGTTTTGCGCGTCGTTGTACGCCTGCATCAAAACCGGCATCTGGGCGTTAGTGACGGCTGTTCCCACGGCGGCCTGATTGGCCCCGGACAGGTCGCGCCCCGCCCCTGCGAACATGGCGTTAACTTTGTTGGCGGCGTTGCGGCTTGTCGTATCAAGCATTTTTTGAATATACGGATTGCTTGAAGGGTCTAAGTATTGCCCCTCCGCGTAGCCGCCGAGCTGCCTTTTCAGATCGTCATAGCCGCCCAAAGCGACATTTGCGTTTGACGTGGCGTTCAGCGCAGTGTTCGCCGCCGCCGCTCGGGCGGCGGCCGTTGGGTCTCCAGCTGCGGCGTTGGCCTCCAGCTGCGCAATCGCGCTCTTCTGGGCGTCTGTTGTCCCCGTAGCGCCTTGCGCCGTGGTGAGCTTTCCAAGAATATCCTGAAGCCCAGGGATAGCCGCCGCCCACGGGTTGGTTTGCGTGTTGGATGTGCCAGTCGTGTCACTGGAGCCTTCGCTTCCGCCAACGGAGCCGCTCATAATTACAAAGCCTTCTCGAACAACATTTCCCCAGGGCGCGCTTCGCCCACTATCGTATAGCCCCGCCACACGCGCAACAGTGCGCGGCGTCCCATAACCTGCACAACGTCACAATTTCTCTTTCGCGCCTCGTGCTCCACTGCCCCCTGGGCGAGATGCGCCCAACGGCGGAGGCCCCGCCCGCTCATTGTGTGGCCGCACATGATACGGCGACCACCCTTCTCCACGAGCTCCGTGAAGAATACGCCAACCGGCGCGACAGGGTTAATGTTGAACACTGCCCAGAGATGCGCCGTTCCCGCCGCCGCCTTGAGCCGCAGGTCGCAGGGGTCTGTATTTTTGGCGGCGCAGAAAGCCGGAATCAAAAGGTCGTTGAAGGCGTCCCATGTCGCCGCGAAGTTTTCGATAGGGACAACGCCCAGAAGATAAAAATCACCCGAATGCGCCATAGCCAAATACTCTGTCCGTCGCCGCGCTGGCGGAGTGTTGGACGGTGAAAGTCCCATTTCCCACGCTGGAAACCCAAATCGTTCCCCCGCCGAGCTCCGCCGCTGCGTTGGCCGTGCGGGGGGTCAGATAGGGCTGGGCCAGGGGGCCGCAGTTCTTTGCCTTGACGACGGTCGACGTCGCCGGGGCGACGGCCAAAGTGAAGTACCCCGTGGCGTTGTTCCGCCCAGCGAACAGGTCGCGGATGGACTGAATAAGCCGGGGCAGCTGCGTTTCTGTCAGCGACGGGTAATTCCCGCTCATGTCACAGGCCCCCCTGCTGCACGTCAGGGACAACGCCCTGAGCGGAGGTCCATACCGATCCGGCCGGGATTCGGACGCGCGCGCGTGCAAAACGCGCGTCGACAAGAAACGGACATTTCCCGTCAATCTCGCGTGTGCTTTCTCCCGCCAGCGTCTTCACGGCGTTGATATTCATGGACTCGCGGGATTCGATATCGGCGTAAACTTCCTCCGCGTCTGTGACCGGATAGACGCCGTTGATTATAAGGCGGCTGTCATGCGCGGACTGTTCGCCGACGTCAAGCGTCGCTTCAAGCGTGGGGCCCGCGAAAAAGCCTGCAATGTTCGTGTCGTTCATGACAGAAAGCGCAGGAAGAGAAAAAGAGCTCACGGAGTCAAGTGTAAATGGCAGGGCGTCAATGCTGGCGGACACGGCGTCGAGCCCTTCTAACGTCATCCCCGGCTTTGCCAGGGATGAGATAAATTGCCCCACCATATCAATCGGCGTCCACTTATCCAGCAACCAGTTATAACAGAGGAGCTTGTCAAACGTCCCCGCCGTTCCGCCCGCCTTCGATCTGTACGCCCAGATGACTTGATTGGCTGTCGGGTCCGACACGCCAATCATCAATTCTGGGTGGCTGTCGTCATAGTCGGCGAAAAACGTCTTATCGACTCGTTGCGTCCCAATCGGCGTAAGCTGCCCCGTGGCGTCCGTTTGCACAAATCCCTGGGCGGATAACAGGAACATGCGCTCGCCAGCGGTGACCAAGGAATAGGGGGCTAGCGCCCCGCGATCTTTGGCCAAACGGTCAATTTGGAAAACAATGTCTGATCCTGGCGAAAAGATCATGCGCCGCATAGCGGAATCCTGGCACACGATTCCCATTTCTCCGCCAACGACGCCGCGCACGACGCCGCCGTCTGGAAAGTCCTGATAGTCGGAATAATCAAGCGCAGGCGTCCACCCCGTCACATCATTAAGCGCGCTCCACTGAATGCGGTAGGGATAGGAAAGCAGGCCCGACAGCACAACAAAACGGTTAACAATCGCGATATAGGCGGCCTGGGGAGGGCTCCCGGCAAGGTCTGCGAATGCGGTTGACGACGACAGGTCGAACACTTGGGGAACGGCGTTTGCTTGAACCGCAATGACGAAATTATTGAACTGCGCGAATTGCCATTGCGCAGAGCCGGACACAGCGGAATAGGCGGCCCCGCCCTTGGATACGTCAACCCACGTTAAGTTCGTGTTGTTCAACGTATAAACGCGCGTTGACGTAGCCGCGAAAATCACAACGGAATTGTCTGATTTGTGCGCGAAAAAACATCCGCGACAGGGGCCCGTCAACGCGGCGGCGTATCCTGTCCAGCTCTTGAATGGGGCGTATCCGTCCGCCGTAGGGAGCACGTTTTTGATGTATCCGGACGCGCCAGAGTTCAGATTGCTGAGGTCTGGCATGTACTGGGCAAAGGGTATCATTTTCGCCATGTGCTAGAACCCCATAGCGTCGACGCGTGACTTACGCGTCTTGGTTTTACGCGTCGTCAGCGTTTTGAGATTGGCGAAGGCGTCAGCGATCGCCGATTGCATGCGCTGTTCAAGCGCGCTGTCATAAATTACGTGCAGCGCGAGCTCCAGTTTCGCGCGCGAGCGGATGAGGCGTTCAGCCTCATTCATCCAAACATTATCAATCTCTGTGTCCGACGCGGGGGCTGGGCGGTTCTCAACAACCCCCGCGCGGACTTTCCAGATGTCAGTGGGAATCGGGTAAAGCCTAAGGGTTTCGTCATACCACCCAAATTCCCCAGGCTGTCCTGACATGGTGCCGTTTTGGGAAGCGCTCTCCAGCCTGATTTGGGGGCTTTGACGGAGCTCAAAGGGCGTGTTGCCGACGTATAAAAAGACAAAGTCAATTTTCATCAACGTCCCGAGCGAGGGAACGTCTGTCGCCGTATAGAATTCTTTCATAGCTGTTGTCCAAAAGACAACATCCCGCGACTCGTTAAACCAAAACCTGTCACTATTATGGACGTCTATTGCGTCCATAATAGCTAGGTCTATTTGTGCGTTGATAGTGCTTCTTCGAATCTCTGACGCTATGCGCGCCCGCATGGTCGCGAGAGTTCTTGTGCCAGCCATCTTTAACCCCCCGCTGTATGCGGTTTATGCGTTGGGCATTGTGCGCCCGTAGGCTGTTACAGTGATAGCCTGCCCGGAGGCTATCGAGACATTATCAATAGTCATGTCTCCTCCGCCGCCTGTGGCTGTAACGGTTCCTTGCTCGTGGCATGTGGTTCCGGCCGTGTCCGTTATGCGATAATGGCCCGCCGTCCCTGGCGCCGCGCCAGCCCCCGCCCACGTCCCGGCCATCGCTACGGCCCCCGCCGACGCCGTGGCGAGCCAATCAGAGGGGAGCGCGATATCTGCGAGCAGCGTGCCCGACGCCGCCGCCGCGCAGTTGGCGGGGGGTGAACCAGAATAAATTTTCAGATAAGGCGACGTCCCTATAGTAACCTCATAGGTTGCAGCCATAGCGGTTCTAAGAACTGTCGATAGTTGAATAGCCATATGTGTATTTCCTTAGAGTATTATTCCATTATGCTCTGTGGGCGGTTACGCCGCCGCCCACGACGCGGCGGCTATCCCCTTGTACAGGCCCGCGCTCGTGATAGACGCAGCGGCGTTTGCAGATAGGCCCGTAGCGTGTCCGGCGTAGACGCCCCAGCTAGACCCGTTTGTTGTGATGGATGAGTCGTCTGTGGTGAGCGCTATATCGCCAGTGATCAATAACCCTGTTACCTCAAACGCAGACGCGCCACCAACAACTATGCCATTGGCTGGCACATTTAAGTTATACGGCGGGGCCTCTCCCGCCACAGAGGCGTGAGGAATTTCTGAG
>JGI20214J51650_10000225_pt1 | contig 36001 bp, 40 predicted proteins | sample WetSurMetagenome_FD_51650 | JGI IMG/M metagenome (IMG submission 51650)
CGCCGGCCATTGTTTACCCTCCGTAAAAGCTAAACATAAGGCCTGGTATAAAAGGTTTATGAGAAAAAATTTCGCGTTGCATAAGTTCAATCACAATTTTCGGGGACTATCAGATGAATATTATCATTATTAAGGTGATTAAATGGATGTAGTTTGCCAACTGGAGATAGAGCCGGGGATGAGCATTGCCGCCCTGGTAGAGAGGATGAGCCATTGCGGCTTTGGCGCCAGAAGACTGGCGCAGGCTACGGCTATTTACGAAAAGATGCTTTCCGGGGATTTCACAAAATTCCTGACCATCTCCGGCGCGATGGTTCCGGCTGGCATGAGGGAGATCATATCCGGCCTGATCAGGGCCGGGCATGTGGACGTCCTGGTAATCACCGGCGCCAATCTCGTCCACGACATCATCGAGTCCTTTGGCTGCCACTGCATCGGGAAGGCCGAGTCGGATGATGCGGCGCTGCGAGCGGAGGGCAAGAGCCGCATCTATGATGTCTTCCTGAGGGACGAGGATTTTGTCGGCTTTGAAGAACTCATGCAAGAAATCATGCCTGAGACTGAGAAGACGATCTCGGGAAGAGAGCTATTGAGCATTCTGGGAAGCAAAATCAATGATAGTAGATCCATACTGCGCTCCGCCTATGAGATGAATGTGCCGGTCTTCTGTCCGGCCCTTCCGGATTCCATGATCGGCCTGCAGGCCTGGATGTTCAGCCAGACGCACCGGCTGAACGTGGATGCCTTTGCCGATATCAAAGAGATTGTAGACATCTGCTATGGGTGCGAGAGATCTGGAATAGTGATAGTAGGCGGAGGCGTTCCCAAGAATTTTGCCCTCCAGTCCATGCTGGTCACCCCCAACAGCTTCGACCTCGCGATACAGCTCACCACAGATACGCCCGAGAACGGGGGCCTCTCCGGCGCCACCCTCTCCGAGGCTGTATCCTGGGGCAAGATCTCTGAGCACGCAGAATTCGTCACAGTTTATGGGGATGCCACCATCACCCTGCCCATAATGGTTGCGGCGGCGATGGAGAGACGGAAGGAAGAAAAGGAAAACTCGCCGATGGATCATTCCGGGTGAAGGGATTGCCGATTGAAATTGAGGCTGCCGAGCTGGAGCGGCTCGCCGGGAGCAGAGCCAGGACGGTCTTCATAAGCTGCACCGGCTCGCACATGTGGGAGATGGACACTGCGGAGAGCGATATCGATCTGGTGATCATCTACATTGCACCCACCAGGTCTCTTCTCCGGGGGGAGAGGATCCTGCCAACCGTGCGCCAGAGGATGACTGCCCATCGGGGCGAGATCTATGATACCCTCGGCTGGGAGATAGGCCATCTAATAAATCAGCTCATCAGGGGAAACGTCAACGCCATCTGGTATGCTACGAGCCCTCTTGTCATCATGCCTTCAGCCGTTCAGGAGGAGCTGTCGACCATCGTCCGGGCAAACCTCAGCCGGGCGACCTACCACTCCATAAGAGGAATGGCGGAGAGCCAGATTAAGTCTGAGGGAAAGCCTGCAAACGATCCCAAGATTGCGGGCAAGGGCTACAGAACGGCTCTGAGGACGATTGAATTTGGAATCAGGCTTCTCTCTGAGGGCAGAATCTGCTTTTCGCCGGCAAATGGCGAGCCCGACGCCGAGAAGGTCTGGGAAGGAATGCGCCGGCTGGAAGAGGCATATGAGTCCAGCCCGCTACCGGATAGACCCGACGAAGATGTTTTTCGGGATTTCCTGCTGCGGCTGCGATTGGAGGAGATGAAAGGGGAGATTGGCGGAGACGAAAAGAGAGAATAGCCGTGATGAAGAGAGGTGGACGGAGAAGGAGGAGAGACAGGTAGTGATGAATGGGTAGATAGATGGAGAAATTGATGGGAAGATGAATGAAAAAAATGATGGCTTTATCTAGGTTGCGTCTGAAGCAAATTAAAGGGGTATTTCATTGGAGATCGTTGTTGGCATAAGCGGCGCGTCCGGAGCGGCATACGCCATCCGGCTCTTGCAGGTACTTCGGGAGAAGGGCAACATCATTCATCTGGTGATAACCGATTCGGCAGCAAGAATTATTGAAATTGAGACCGATCATAAGCTGAAGGATATACAGGACCTGGCGGATCAGGTCTACTCGCCCCGCGACTTTGGCGCGCCAATTGCCAGCGGATCGCATCTCTATGACGGCATGGTCGTCATTCCCTGCAGCATGGGAACGCTATCGGGAATAGCCTGCGGTGGCTCGGATACCCTCATCACCCGCGCAGCGAGCGTCTGCCTCAAAGAAAAGAGAAGGCTGATAATAGTACCCAGAGAGACTCCCCTGGGACTGGTAGAGCTGCGCAATATGGTCGCCGCCGCTGAAGCGGGAGCGGTGGTTCTTCCGGCATGCCCTGCCTTCTACTCCCGGCCTGAGAGCCTGGATGACCTGGTGGATGTGCTGGTGGGCCGGGTTTTGGATCTGCTCGGAGTGGAGAATGATCTATACCGGCGGTGGCAGGGAACCCCTGAAAGGAAATGCTTATAACCGTTTGAATCAGAGCCACGGACAAGGTGAATTAAATGAAGTGCGCGCTGTGTCTTGTTGAGAAGGAGACGGTCCAAGTCAAGCTCAATTTGGCCACTATCCACGGACCTAAGGATGAAACGTTCAATATCTGCAAGGAATGCCTCGACCTGGCACATCAGGCCTATCTCGATAAGGATTTTCTCGCTATCAAGGCAGGGTCCGGAGCTGCGCCTCACGGAGCGCACGGGGATGCGCACGGAGCGCATCATTAAAATCCCCATATCCATTTTCTCATAGATCATGTTACAGATCCTCAGCGAAGAGAAGATAAGGTGCCTCTTCTCCACCTGCCAGAAGGAATGCGATGTCCTCGTCGCCCTCTTTGAAATGGCAATCCCCAACTGGAACAAGGTGGAATACATTCTGGAGGGCAGGCCGCGTATGGGTGCCGATGGATGGCGGACAGTCTACGATCTCTTCTGCAAGTTCAATGAGGAGCACCCGGGAGAGAGCATCCTTCCCGGAGGACTATGGCTCTCTATGGGGTTTGAGAAGGATGAGAGCCTGCAGGCCTGGCAGGTGGACTGCTCTGATCTGAAATTCGCCCTGAAAAAAGGATAGGAAGTCCCTCTTTTTCGTCATTGAGTAGTTTGAGGACTATACCGGAGGAATTCACTCTCAGGATAGAGAGACTGAGGCAAACATAGGTCTCAAGCTTGTCCATACCAATCGCGTCCGCGAGAACATCACAATTATCGCCCGCACTCTGGAAATGAATGAGGACGACCTGAATCTGGGACAGGCAATTGCCCCATGCAGATAAAGAGCCAGTGCAACTTGCGCTGCGCCTCTTCCTGGTCTAGCATCTATTTCATCTGGCTCAAGGCTCTAAAGCCACCCTCCATTCCTCTATCCTGCTGCCAGTATGGCTATGGCAAACGTGATCTCGTCATAGGACACTACTACTATTTTACATCAAAATTGGCGCGCTACCAAGGATTGATGCCGGGCTAAGAAATATAAAGTATGATCATGATATACCGTATTTATGAAAAGCATTTGGCTAGCTGCATTGATCCTGGCGACCGCAGGAATTTGTGCCGCCCAGCTTCCGGACCTGGTTGGCAACTGGACAGGCTCTCAGAATGCATATATTGCAGAAAATGGAATATACAATCTATCGGAAAACGAGAGTACCCGTATGGTTATCACCGAGCAGAAAGATCGGCTCTTCACCGGGTATGTAACATATCCGTCGAATGGCAAAGAGGTTGCAGAGAATTTTGCCGGTGCAATCGGATTGGATAATAAAACACTCCAAATCGCCGAATTGTTTGATGGATATGACTTCGGCACGATCATTTCGGATGATGAGATCGAGATAATTTATATAGCAGATGGACAGAACGGAAGGACTGTTATCAATAGGCTCTACCGCATAAAGGCATAAGCCTGATTTTACGATCGCCCAGGAATAGAATCCCTCGCATAATCACGTTCCAAAACTCTTTATGGAAAAAGCGCAAATATTTTAGGTGATCCGAATGGCAAAAATATCAGGCGAACCTGGAAAAATCTCCCTGAAATTCTGCTCAGGCAAGGGAGTTTTAGAGTTTAAGCAGAAGTTCTCCTTGACCAACTCCGAAGCTGCCGCTTTTCTCAGAGATCTGGCTCAGGAGATCGAAGGTGCGGGCAAGGTTGAGATTGTCTATGGCAGCGTCTCTCTCTCAGTCAATCCCGCCCCGCCCATCAGGCTTGAGGTTGAATTGGAGGATGATGAGCTGGAGATCGAGATAAAGCTCAGGGAAATAAAGGAAAATAAGGAAAATCCCTGACATCATCCTTCCATAGGGATCGGTGCAGAAAGGATTGCGGATGCTGCCGATCCGCAATTATTCAATTCTTCGTTCTGGCATAATGCCGCAGCTTGAGGCGCAGATGCTGGGTTTCTCCCGTCATTTCCCTGCTTTCTTTATTGCTTTTTTCATCTCATCCATCATCATCTGAGCGGCCTTGTAATAGGCTTCGCGGGGCATCAGCGGCCGGCTGACCTTCTGTTGCAGCTCTTCAGAGATTATTCCCTCTCTGGCAAGCTGGCGGCCGGCCTCTCTGGCGGCCAGGAAGACTCCATCGACCAATCCCGTCTCCCCGGCTTTTATCATTTCCTTGACTCCATCGGCCATGGGGCGCAGCAGGGCTCCGGCGAAGCTGCTGCTGCCATCCGGCCTGCTATAGAGGGCCTTCATCTGCATGAGCAGAGGATCGAACATGGAAATATCCCAGTCACCGCAGGTGGAGACGAGAACTATCTTCTGTTTATTTTCTCCCATGCTGCCCAGGACATGTATGGGTAGCTGCCTGTCCATAATGTTCTTCAACGGTCCAGTCACTCCGGAATAGTAGACGGGGCTGGCCCAGATGATGATATCCGCCTCCTTCAGCCTGGGGGCTAAAATCTCCATGTCATCCTTCTGAGCGCATACTCCGGGATTGATGAACCAGCAGCTCATGTCTCCGTTGCAGGGACCTATCTTCAGCTTCCTGGTGTAGAATAGCTCTGCATCGCAGCCTGCTTCCTTCAATCCCTCCAGGAACGGATTGAGTATCATCGCCGTATTGCCCTCGTCCATGTGGGGGCTGCCGTTTATCGCAATTGCTTTCATGGCGGCCATTCTAAAGCTCATTCGATAAATAACAATCGAATAGAATGGTAATAGAAAGCTATATTGACAGGGATATGATAAGACGGTTCCACAGATAAGACTATCCCGGAAACGAGATGCGAATGTCTTCCTACCAGGCATACAGCGGAAACGGCATCGATCAGATAGATCCCTTTGATGCCGGGGATTCAAACCTCTGGCGCAAAGCCGAGTACCTGGGGCGCTATCTCTTTGCGGCGGATTTTCTCCGGCAGCGCAAACCGGATCTTGTGGTTGATATCTCCTGTGGCATGGGATACGGGTCCGCACAGCTATGCAGCGTGGCCGGGAAGGTCATTGGCGTTGATGAAAATGCCGCTCTGATGCAGTCTGCCCGCCAGAGGTTCAGGATGCCCAATCTGCACTTTCTCCGCAAAGACCTGGATAAGGAACAGCTGCATCCCGAGATCGAAGACGGCAGCGCAGCGGCTGTAGTCAGCTTCGAGACTCTGGAGCACCTTCTCGATCCCCCCCGGGCTATGGCCCAGTTCGCAAAGATTCTGCAGCCGGATGGCTTCTTTTTTTGCTCTGTTCCCAATGTCCTTTCCGAGTCTGGCGACAGCTCCGGCCTTCCAAGGAATAAAGCCCATAAGCAGTGGTTCAATTATGGATCTCTCAGCCGGCTCGCTGCGCAGAGCGGAATGCGGGTGATCTACCGGCTGGGCCAGTCCTGGTCCAAGGCGCTCTTTCGAAGAGAGCAGCAGCTTTCCAATGCCAAAAGAATCGCTCGAAAGCTCGCAGATGAGCCGGTTATGCATTCGCCGGAGATGATTCTATGGCTCTCATATGTAGCCGCCTATCCAACGGTTGAGGACGTGGATGGTTCATACTCCATCATCATTGTGGCTCAAAAAATTGATGGGCGACAGATGGGGAAATCATCGAGGAGTGGCAGCCAGGAGCGAGCATCGAGGAGTGAGCGGCGCGAATAATAAATGGATGAATATCTATAAAGATTAATATGTTAAATCATGGTCTATTAATTCCTGCGTTGAGATATTTTGATTATCTGTGAAAATGTATAATACAAATGGTAAGTCTCAGATCTTTTTGCAAATTCATTCATTCATTCTTTTTCATAATTCTCCGTTATCATGGCAAATAATGTTATTAAAATTTAACAATTATAAAAAATTTATTAATTGCTGTTGTTTCATAAATTGAAAATTGAATAAGTATAACTAGTATGACAATGACATTAAATTGATTAAAACAGTTATTTGGCATAAACAGTATCATTATCTCATAACATGCATAAAAAATTGATACTTGGAGGAGGGATCAGAACTGGAATGGTTTGCATTTGCATTATTGGGAATGGTCTTTTACTCAGTTGCAGGATTGCTGGATAAGTATCTGCTCAGCAGCTACGCCTCCGATTCCAATGCATATATTGTATGCCAGATTCTGGCCTCTCAGGTCTTTACCATCCCGGTGTTTTTGATATCCGGCGCCGAATTTGTCTATCCTCAGTCTCTCCTGGCACTTCTCTTCGGGAGTCTGCAGATTTTTCCTTGCTTCTTTTATATGAAGGCATTGTCGGTTGAAGAAATTTCTAAAGTATCAGCGCTGGAATATGCGTATCCCCTGTTTGTGTTCATAGGCTCTGCACTTCTTTTAGGCGAGGTTCTGGAGATAAGACATTGCGTAGGCGGTCTATTGCTTCTTGTTGGGACTCTGTTCGTATCCTATAAAAAAAATTCTTCTAATAAAATTGATTTGTACAGTAATGGCTATAATAACAATAGCTTAATGAACAAGCAATTTGGGCGGTTCGTCAGTGGTCTCTCACCGGCCGTCAAGCCATTCCTGTCATACTGGGTCTTGACTGCCGTCTATTATCTCTCCCTGAAGTATCTGCTCATCACCCTTGATGAGTGGAATCTCTACGTCTGGTCCTCTCTGGGCAGTCTCATAGCGATCCTGCCCCTCATGAGCATTCCGTCCATCCGCGGCGAGGTCAAAAGCTTTTTCTTCAATAATACCCGTGCCGTGGGGGCATTGATCTCAGAGGAGACTTTTCAATTCCTGGGGATCATATTCTCCATCTTTGCCTACGCCATTGGATCGGTTTCCCTGGTATCAAGCATAGGAGCGCTTCAGCCCATCATGACTGTGCTTCTTGTCCTGGGACTGGGAGCTCTCGCCCCGAAGATGGCCAGTGCAATTGATGAAAAAACGGATTGGTGCTCCCTGAAACAGAAAGGCATCTCCTTTTTTGTGGTGGCGATAGGAATATACTGCGTCAGCTGATCTCTTTAAGCTCCTGCATAGCATCCTGATAGCACCGGTAAGCTCTGCCGCTGAAGCAAACGGCGATTATCTCCATCTCCGTCTCCGGTTCCCTCTCGATCCCGCTCCTTTTTTCCAGGAATGCCTTCATCTCCCTGATGGCAATTCGACAGGCTTGCTCCATGGGAAACCCGTAAACTCCGGCACTGATTGCCGGGAAAGCTATGCTCCTTATGCCATGCTGCTCGCCCAGGGCCAATGAGTTCCTGTAGCAGCTGGCCAGCAGATCGTCTTCCCCGTCGTCTCCCCCTCGCCAGATGGGTCCAACGGTATGAATGATCCATCTTGCCGGGAGATCATATCCCCTGGTTATTCGAGCCTCACCGGTCGGGCACCCCCCAATGCGCCGGCATTCCTCCAGGAGCTGTGAGCCCGCTGCTCTATGAATGGCACCATCCACGCCATCTCCTCCCAGAAGAGAGTTGTTGGCGGCATTCACGATGGCATCGACCTCCAGCTTTGTGATATCAGCCAAGGCCAGGGATATTCTTGCAGATGCCGTTTGCATAAAGCCACCTGCAATCCCATGAGATAATCCTGCATATAGGCATTTGCTTTTTCAGGGCTCCTTTACTTTTCGGCATACATATCGGAACTCTACAATATCGGGTGGATTGTGGAAAAATTCATAAAGCGAGAGATGATACGCCACATTCAATTGTCTCCAGGAAGATTGCGATGCCGAAAAAAATGTTATCACGATTTGCACTCCTGTCTACTCCTGCTATTATGCTCCTGGCAGCCATTGCCTTTGCTGCCTATGCAAGCCCTGATTTAGCCCAGGCGGGAAAAGGCACTGTGCCGGTCTTCGGCTATCAGGTAGTTAACACCTATCCGCATAGCAGCGAGGCATTCACTCAGGGGCTGGTTTATGATGACGGACTGCTCTATGAGGGAACGGGACTGTACGGGCAGTCCACCCTCCGCCGGGTGCAGCTGCAAACGGGGGGGGTTTTGGGTGAACGGCATCTTAATAGCAGCCTATTTGGAGAAGGCATAGCTCTCTATAAGGATCGCATAGTTCAGCTCACCTGGCAGTCAGGTCTGGGCCTGGTCTATGGCAAGGAGAATATGACCGAGATCGGCAGCTTCAGATACCAGACCGAGGGCTGGGGCATAACCTCTAACGGCAGCCGCCTGATCATGAGCGACGGCACAGATATCCTGCACATCCTCGATCCGGAGAGCTTTGCGGAAGTTGGAAGGCTATCGGTCAAAGCCGATGGCAAATCTCTGCAGGGCCTAAATGAGCTGGAGTTTGTGAAGGGTCAGATCTATGCCAATATCTGGCCAACGAACTGGATCGCCATAATCTCTCCGGAGAGCGGAGCGGTTTTGGGGAAAATTGATTTGTCTGGGATCCTGCCGCAGAAAGATCTTCAGGGAAGAAGAGTGGACGTTCTAAACGGCATTGCGTATGACGCAAAAGAGGATAGGCTTTTTGTGACGGGAAAGCTCTGGCCCAGGCTCTTTCAGATTCGGGTTGTGCCCAAAGAAGCTTGATCAGGGTGATGCGCGCAGGAGAATGCACTTGAGCAGAAGGGTAGAAGAATATAATAAAAATGATTAGCGGAATTTAATCTTCATCCTCATATTTGAATGACAGACGGACCTTGGCCCTGTATTCCGCGATCTTTCCGTTCTCCAGCCGGACATCCAGCTCTTTTACCTCGGCGATGCGCAGGTCTCTCAGGCTCTTAGTGGCCCTGTCAACTACTGTCTTGACTGCCTCTTCCCAGCTTGTCTTGGAAGTTCCGACCAGCTCTATTATTTTATATACGTCTCCATCGGTCATACCGCCATCACTCCTAAAACTCTGATTTATAGTTAGGCGCTAATCATTGATAAATTTTCCGAGGCATGAGTGCATGTAAGCAAAAAGCTGAAATATTATCCTGCCACGCATCAGCGAGAAACAAGGAGATTCCGGTCTTGATCAGGAGTACAGAATCCATGCCCAGGGGAAATGTGCCCGCAAACGAATCCGTGGGAATCGACGATCTAGCTGTCTATGTGCCCAGGCTCTCTCTGCCTCTGGCAGGAGAGTTCTCTGCCAATAGGGGGATCGATCCGGGAAAGCTGGTCAAGGGGATCGGCATTGAACGCATGGCCGTTGTTGATGCTCATGAGGATGCAGCCAGCATGGCAGCTATGTCTCTCCTGGAGCTGATGAGACGAAACCGCCTCCGCCCGGAGGAGATCGGCAAGGTCTACGTGGGAACGGAGTCCGCTCCGGACGAGGCCAAAGCCCTCGGGACCTACGTCATCGGCATGCTGGAGCAGATCTACGGCAAGGGCTCATTTCAGGAAGCCAGCACTGTGGAGTTCAAGGCGGCCTGCATCGGCACGACCTTCGCCCTGGAGAACCTGAGCTACTGGCTGGCCGGGGAAGAGGAAGGCAAGGTGGGAGTGGTCATCGCTTCGGATGTGGCCAAGTATCCTCTCGTCTCAGCCGGCGAGTACACCCAGGGGGCGGGAAGCGTTGCCCTGCTGATGAAAAAGAACCCAAGGCTTCTGGCCCTGGAGCAGATCTACGGCACCTTCACCAGGAATGAGAACGATTTCTTCCGTCCAATGGGCTGCGCGACTGCGATTGTAAATGGAAAGCACAGCAATCAGTGCTATCTGGATGCCATGAAGGGGGCTTTCGATTCGTTTGCCTGCAAAGCCAAAAGAAAGGGAGTTATCACCCCTGGCACCGGCGAGTCGATCACCGATTTCGTGGATCATCTCCTCTTTCATATTCCCTATCCCAGAATGGTCGAATATGCTTCCGCTGCCATCTTCAGGCATGACTGGAGAGAAAGCAATAGATCCGCCGGGATCGAGCGGGAGCTGGGACGGGAGCCGGTGGCCAGGGAGTTTGATGATCCCCAGAAATATCAGGCTGCTGAGGCGGACTACGCCAGGCGCTTCTCTAAATCAGAGCAGTTCCGGAAGGCGTTTGCCGCCAAGGTCAGGGATACGGCCACATTCTCCCGGCAGATCGGAAACATCTACACCGGGTCGATCTACCTGGGCCTGGCAAGCCTTCTGGAGATGCAAAAGGTCCATGCCGGGCAAAGGCTGTGCTTCGGAGCCTATGGCAGCGGCTGCTCGGCGCTATTCTTCTCGGCCATTGCTCAGGCAGGGATCGAATCGGTACCATTGCGAGGCCTGCTGCAAAGGCTGGAAGAGAGAACTCAGATCTCTTTGCAGGACTACGAGCTACTTCACGAAGCAAAGAGGAAGGAGAGCGTGCTTGCGCCCAGGGAGGAATTTGCCCTGGTGGGAATTGATCAGCAGGGATACAGGCTTTATGAGTATGTGCATTAGAAATGATATGAGAAATAGCGCGGCGCAGAAATTGGGGCTCTGGTCAGCCGCCTTTGCTGCCATAACGGAATTGTGGTTTTCAATTGCCTTTGGCCTATATCATCCGATACTCTACGCACCCTGGCATGGCATCAAATACTATGCCGACAATTTTAAAGCTGAGCCATTCGTTGCCTGGATACTGCCCTGCTTTTTATTGACAATTTGCTTTTTCACGATGATGGCCTGTCTCCATGTCCTGACAGGAGATGACAAAAAGATCTTCAGTCTGCTGGCGGTGGCATTTGCAGCGATGTATGCAGCTATTATCAGCACCTGCTATTATATCCAGGCGGTCGTTGTCATGCATAATCTCCACTCCGGCCTGACGGATGGCCTGCAACTATGGCTCTTTGCCATGCCCTACCCCAATTCATTTCCAGGCGCACTGGAGGGAATCGGATACCTGTTTATGTGCCTGTCTCTCATCTTCGCTTCAAGGATCTTTTCAGGAGACAGGCTCTGCAAATGGATTAGCCGGTCATTACTGTTCTCAGGAATCACAGGGGTTCTGGTTTTTTCCAACCCACTTTATCCTTTGCCGACGGCAATCGTCTTAATTGACGTCATAGCAAACGCCATCGTCCTTTTCGCTTCACTGAGCCTCGTCACGATTTGGTTTAAGAGGACTCTCAACTGACTGTGCAGCTGCTATGCATTTGATTCATCCGGAGCCTGGGGAGAGCTGAGGCCCAGGCCCACCTCGGCGAGGAACGAATTGAGTTTGGATACGGGAACCAGCGGAACGTCTTCGAAAACCTGTATCTCTTCCTCAATGAGAGTCACAATGATCGGAACCACAAACTCATTTGTCAGTTCCCTGTGGAACTCCGACCGTTCCCTATGATCCATTGTTGCCTTTTTCAATGCAGATAGCCGGTATCGATTGCCTGACCAACGCTTGCATTCCACCAAAAAGGTTCTGTCCTTTGACCTGGCAATTACATCATACTGCCGCCGCTTTTTATTTGAGGTCTTTACTTTGCCGATCTCCACTTTAAAATCGTTCTTTTCAAAGATGAAGGCGACCAGTCTTTCAAAGTTCTGCCAGATGGACTCGCTTGATACCTTTTGCAAATCATTGTGGTCTTTGATGTCATCAAAATTCATTCTCAGGAAGTTAGCAATCCCAATTGACTTAAATTGCGATGCTGTCCAATGCGAGTTCGGCTTTGCGGGATATCTGGCGCAGGGCACCGGACAAGTATTTTGGCTGACTCTGACCGGATAATCAAATATGCGCCGGACAATCCCTGAGCTACTGGCCTCTGCTCTAGATAGTCCTCCAGCTAGAGGTAGAATTGCTTGAACGGCTTTCGGTACTCATCCTGCAGCTCATATTTCAGCACTATCTTATCAGGCAGAATGTGAATCTCTCTGATCGACTGGCTGAAGAGGTACCAGATAAAACCCCGATCAGGGAGCCTGTACCTGTCCGGCAGGCTTGCTGTAAATTCTGACTGGCCCATGATATAAGTTCTGAGCATCTCGCTTCCCGATGAATAGATGAATGGAAAGCTCACGTTTTCGATCTCTCGCTGGCTGCTGCCGCGCAGGCGCAGACGCTGCGCCAGAAACTCCAGGTAATCCTCTTTGGTCACCACCAGCTCTCTGTACTCGTTCATTGCAATCAACCCCAGTTAAAGGCGAAGGGTGAGATAAAAGTTGTCATCGCTAAAAGGCAAAAACCAATTCAGGATATCAGCCTTCTGGCCTGGCACAATTCCGCCAGGCTCATCTGCCCGGGAGCAGTGCTCTCGGTGACAAAGCCATAAGTAAGAGCTGAGCCGTAGATCGGAGCTACGGCACGCAGGTGCTTGCCGAGCCGGCCCATAGCAATCATGCAGAGGGGCATATCTGCATCCAGCAGGAACTGCAATACCCTCAGATTATCCTGAAGGCTTCTGGGAGTTACGGCGATCTTGGCAATGGCCGCTTTTGTCTTCTTCATCTCCTCGTAGATGCCGATCAATTGAGGATGATCCGGCATGCCCTGAAAGTCATGATAAGAGACAATTACCGGCTTTATTATGCTGGAAATTGCATAGTCTCTCTGATCGGCCAGAAGTTCCACATCCACGTAGTCGGCATAGCAGGCCGCTCTGATGAGCAGATCTATTCTCTCCCTTTCGCTTCCCTGAAACATTCCCCCTTCGGTCTTGAGGCGAGCGGTAGCGATGATAGGCTTGTTGGTCGCCTTTCGGACCGCCTTCAAGGTCTCCAGGGGATCGTCAGGAGCGAGCAGGTCCAGGCGGAGCTCGACCATATCAGCTTGCTCCGTGGACTGAACATGGTTTTCCGCATCCTTTCCTAAGACCGCCACTATGCGCGACTTGTGATTCATGTCAATAATGCTCCATTGATGCTAGTGCCCCAATGATACAACTGCTGCGACGGAGCGGCTACCGCAATAATGTTATTGCTCTACAATGCTTTCCTCAATCTTCATTCCGAAGTGGCGGGCGGATTCCTCCAGATGCACCAGAACCCCATCGCCCGCCTTGAGATCGGTCACCGGCTTTGGCAGGCCGTCGGAGCCGACGAGTTTAATGGTCTCAGCATTCTGCAGCAAAGTGCTTATCCTCTGTCCGTCGGCCTCCGCTTCGATGAGGATCATGGGCCTCTTCTCGATCTTGGGCACTGTACCGGTCTTCGGCTATCAGGTAGTTAACACCTATCCGCATAGCAGCGATGCATTCACTCAGGGGCTGGTTTATGATGACGGACTGCTCTATGAGGGAACGGGACTGTACGGGCAGTCCACCCTCCGCCGGTTGCAGCTGCAAACGGGCAGGATTCTGGATGAAAGGCATCTTAATAGCAGCCTATTTGGAGAAGGCGTAGCTCTCTATAAGGATCGCATAGTTCAGCTCACCTGGCAGTCAGGTCTGGGCCTGGTCTATGGCAAGGAGAATATGACCGAGATCGGNAGCTTCAGATACCAGACCGAGGGCTGGGGCATAACCTCTAACGGCAGCCGCCTGATCATGAGCGACGGCACAGATATCCTGCACATCCTCGATCCGGAGAGCTTTGCGGAAGTTGGAAGGCTATCGGTCAAAGCCGATGGCAAATCTCTGCAGGGCCTAAATGAGCTGGAGTTTGTGAAGGGTCAGATCTATGCCAATATCTGGCCAACGAACTGGATCGCCATAATCTCTCCGGAGAGCGGAGCGGTTTTGGGGAAAATTGATTTGTCTGGGATCCTGCCGCAGAAAGATCTTCAGGGAAGAAGAGTGGACGTTCTAAACGGCATTGCGTATGACGCAAAAGAGGATAGGCTTTTTGTGACGGGAAAGCTCTGGCCCAGGCTCTTTCAGATTCGGGTTGTGCCCAAAGAAGCTTGATCAGGGTGATGCGCGCAGGAGAATGCACTTGAGCAGAAGGGTAGAAGAATATAATAAAAATGATTAGCGGAATTTAATCTTCATCCTCATATTTGAATGACAGACGGACCTTGGCCCTGTATTCCGCGATCTTTCCGTTCTCCAGCCGGACATCCAGCTCTTTTACCTCGGCGATGCGCAGGTCTCTCAGGCTCTTAGTGGCCCTGTCAACTACTGTCTTGACTGCCTCTTCCCAGCTTGTCTTGGAAGTTCCGACCAGCTCTATTATTTTATATACGTCTCCATCGGTCATACCGCCATCACTCCTAAAACTCTGATTTATAGTTAGGCGCTAATCATTGATAAATTTTCCGAGGCATGAGTGCATGTAAGCAAAAAGCTGAAATATTATCCTGCCACGCATCAGCGAGAAACAAGGAGATTCCGGTCTTGATCAGGAGTACAGAATCCATGCCCAGGGGAAATGTGCCCGCAAACGAATCCGTGGGAATCGACGATCTAGCTGTCTATGTGCCCAGGCTCTCTCTGCCTCTGGCAGGAGAGTTCTCTGCCAATAGGGGGATCGATCCGGGAAAGCTGGTCAAGGGGATCGGCATTGAACGCATGGCCGTTGTTGATGCTCATGAGGATGCAGCCAGCATGGCAGCTATGTCTCTCCTGGAGCTGATGAGACGAAACCGCCTCCGCCCGGAGGAGATCGGCAAGGTCTACGTGGGAACGGAGTCCGCTCCGGACGAGGCCAAAGCCCTCGGGACCTACGTCATCGGCATGCTGGAGCAGATCTACGGCAAGGGCTCATTTCAGGAAGCCAGCACTGTGGAGTTCAAGGCGGCCTGCATCGGCACGACCTTCGCCCTGGAGAACCTGAGCTACTGGCTGGCCGGGGAAGAGGAAGGCAAGGTGGGAGTGGTCATCGCTTCGGATGTGGCCAAGTATCCTCTCGTCTCAGCCGGCGAGTACACCCAGGGGGCGGGAAGCGTTGCCCTGCTGATGAAAAAGAACCCAAGGCTTCTGGCCCTGGAGCAGATCTACGGCACCTTCACCAGGAATGAGAACGATTTCTTCCGTCCAATGGGCTGCGCGACTGCGATTGTAAATGGAAAGCACAGCAATCAGTGCTATCTGGATGCCATGAAGGGGGCTTTCGATTCGTTTGCCTGCAAAGCCAAAAGAAAGGGAGTTATCACCCCTGGCACCGGCGAGTCGATCACCGATTTCGTGGATCATCTCCTCTTTCATATTCCCTATCCCAGAATGGTCGAATATGCTTCCGCTGCCATCTTCAGGCATGACTGGAGAGAAAGCAATAGATCCGCCGGGATCGAGCGGGAGCTGGGACGGGAGCCGGTGGCCAGGGAGTTTGATGATCCCCAGAAATATCAGGCTGCTGAGGCGGACTACGCCAGGCGCTTCTCTAAATCAGAGCAGTTCCGGAAGGCGTTTGCCGCCAAGGTCAGGGATACGGCCACATTCTCCCGGCAGATCGGAAACATCTACACCGGGTCGATCTACCTGGGCCTGGCAAGCCTTCTGGAGATGCAAAAGGTCCATGCCGGGCAAAGGCTGTGCTTCGGAGCCTATGGCAGCGGCTGCTCGGCGCTATTCTTCTCGGCCATTGCTCAGGCAGGGATCGAATCGGTACCATTGCGAGGCCTGCTGCAAAGGCTGGAAGAGAGAACTCAGATCTCTTTGCAGGACTACGAGCTACTTCACGAAGCAAAGAGGAAGGAGAGCGTGCTTGCGCCCAGGGAGGAATTTGCCCTGGTGGGAATTGATCAGCAGGGATACAGGCTTTATGAGTATGTGCATTAGAAATGATATGAGAAATAGCGCGGCGCAGAAATTGGGGCTCTGGTCAGCCGCCTTTGCTGCCATAACGGAATTGTGGTTTTCAATTGCCTTTGGCCTATATCATCCGATACTCTACGCACCCTGGCATGGCATCAAATACTATGCCGACAATTTTAAAGCTGAGCCATTCGTTGCCTGGATACTGCCCTGCTTTTTATTGACAATTTGCTTTTTCACGATGATGGCCTGTCTCCATGTCCTGACAGGAGATGACAAAAAGATCTTCAGTCTGCTGGCGGTGGCATTTGCAGCGATGTATGCAGCTATTATCAGCACCTGCTATTATATCCAGGCGGTCGTTGTCATGCATAATCTCCACTCCGGCCTGACGGATGGCCTGCAACTATGGCTCTTTGCCATGCCCTACCCCAATTCATTTCCAGGCGCACTGGAGGGAATCGGATACCTGTTTATGTGCCTGTCTCTCATCTTCGCTTCAAGGATCTTTTCAGGAGACAGGCTCTGCAAATGGATTAGCCGGTCATTACTGTTCTCAGGAATCACAGGGGTTCTGGTTTTTTCCAACCCACTTTATCCTTTGCCGACGGCAATCGTCTTAATTGACGTCATAGCAAACGCCATCGTCCTTTTCGCTTCACTGAGCCTCGTCACGATTTGGTTTAAGAGGACTCTCAACTGACTGTGCAGCTGCTATGCATTTGATTCATCCGGAGCCTGGGGAGAGCTGAGGCCCAGGCCCACCTCGGCGAGGAACGAATTGAGTTTGGATACGGGAACCAGCGGAACGTCTTCGAAAACCTGTATCTCTTCCTCAATGAGAGTCACAATGATCGGAACCACAAACTCATTTGTCAGTTCCCTGTGGAACTCCGACCGTTCCCTATGATCCATTGTTGCCTTTTTCAATGCAGATAGCCGGTATCGATTGCCTGACCAACGCTTGCATTCCACCAAAAAGGTTCTGTCCTTTGACCTGGCAATTACATCATACTGCCGCCGCTTTTTATTTGAGGTCTTTACTTTGCCGATCTCCACTTTAAAATCGTTCTTTTCAAAGATGAAGGCGACCAGTCTTTCAAAGTTCTGCCAGATGGACTCGCTTGATACCTTTTGCAAATCATTGTGGTCTTTGATGTCATCAAAATTCATTCTCAGGAAGTTAGCAATCCCAATTGACTTAAATTGCGATGCTGTCCAATGCGAGTTCGGCTTTGCGGGATATCTGGCGCAGGGCACCGGACAAGTATTTTGGCTGACTCTGACCGGATAATCAAATATGCGCCGGACAATCCCTGAGCTACTGGCCTCTGCTCTAGATAGTCCTCCAGCTAGAGGTAGAATTGCTTGAACGGCTTTCGGTACTCATCCTGCAGCTCATATTTCAGCACTATCTTATCAGGCAGAATGTGAATCTCTCTGATCGACTGGCTGAAGAGGTACCAGATAAAACCCCGATCAGGGAGCCTGTACCTGTCCGGCAGGCTTGCTGTAAATTCTGACTGGCCCATGATATAAGTTCTGAGCATCTCGCTTCCCGATGAATAGATGAATGGAAAGCTCACGTTTTCGATCTCTCGCTGGCTGCTGCCGCGCAGGCGCAGACGCTGCGCCAGAAACTCCAGGTAATCCTCTTTGGTCACCACCAGCTCTCTGTACTCGTTCATTGCAATCAACCCCAGTTAAAGGCGAAGGGTGAGATAAAAGTTGTCATCGCTAAAAGGCAAAAACCAATTCAGGATATCAGCCTTCTGGCCTGGCACAATTCCGCCAGGCTCATCTGCCCGGGAGCAGTGCTCTCGGTGACAAAGCCATAAGTAAGAGCTGAGCCGTAGATCGGAGCTACGGCACGCAGGTGCTTGCCGAGCCGGCCCATAGCAATCATGCAGAGGGGCATATCTGCATCCAGCAGGAACTGCAATACCCTCAGATTATCCTGAAGGCTTCTGGGAGTTACGGCGATCTTGGCAATGGCCGCTTTTGTCTTCTTCATCTCCTCGTAGATGCCGATCAATTGAGGATGATCCGGCATGCCCTGAAAGTCATGATAAGAGACAATTACCGGCTTTATTATGCTGGAAATTGCATAGTCTCTCTGATCGGCCAGAAGTTCCACATCCACGTAGTCGGCATAGCAGGCCGCTCTGATGAGCAGATCTATTCTCTCCCTTTCGCTTCCCTGAAACATTCCCCCTTCGGTCTTGAGGCGAGCGGTAGCGATGATAGGCTTGTTGGTCGCCTTTCGGACCGCCTTCAAGGTCTCCAGGGGATCGTCAGGAGCGAGCAGGTCCAGGCGGAGCTCGACCATATCAGCTTGCTCCGTGGACTGAACATGGTTTTCCGCATCCTTTCCTAAGACCGCCACTATGCGCGACTTGTGATTCATGTCAATAATGCTCCATTGATGCTAGTGCCCCAATGATACAACTGCTGCGACGGAGCGGCTACCGCAATAATGTTATTGCTCTACAATGCTTTCCTCAATCTTCATTCCGAAGTGGCGGGCGGATTCCTCCAGATGCACCAGAACCCCATCGCCCGCCTTGAGATCGGTCACCGGCTTTGGCAGGCCGTCGGAGCCGACGAGTTTAATGGTCTCAGCATTCTGCAGCAAAGTGCTTATCCTCTGTCCGTCGGCCTCCGCTTCGATGAGGATCATGGGCCTCTTCTCGATCTTGGCGCGGCCGACGATGGCCGTCCTGGAAAGCCCCTCCTTGCTGACGATGGTGACCTCCTCTCCCGATTTGAGTTCGGAGAGGTAGCGCGTCTTCTCACCCACCCGAATGTAAGCATGCACCGCTCCGGCATTGACCCGGAAGGGCCTGGCCGCCACATAGGGGCTGTCTTCTGATTCGCTATGAACCAGGAAGAATCCCTTAGCCTGCGAGCCGATGAGCATTCCCTCTCCAAAGGACATCATGCTGGCGGTATCCACGCAGACCCGATCTCCCATGCCCACGGGCTTGACCGCCGTCACCTTTGCAGCAATCAGATCTATCCGGCCCTTCTGGGACTCATCCACCGCGTCCATGACCCTCTTGACCTCAGAAGGATCGTTGCTGTCCAGCAGCACTCCATCTGATCCCTTCTCCAGAGTGGCCAGAGCCAGACGGGCTTCATCTCCGGTCTTAACTCCGCTTATAATCTTAACCGAGCAGCCATGCAGCCCGGCAATCATATTCTCCAGGGGAATGACCTTCCAGTCGGTGCCGATGACGAGAAGATAGTCCACGATCTTTCCCATCTCCACTGCGAATTCTTCGTACTTCTTGTTGGCAATGACCACATAAGCCGCCCGCGTCCCGGAGATAGCTCTGGCAAGAGCGGCGTCCATCGAGCTTGCTGCCTCTTTGGGCAGAGCTGCAGCTCCTTCTCCTTCACCGCCCTTTCCCACGACGGCAATATCCTCGGTTCCTTTTTCTGCTCCCGCTGCAAAGCAGGCCACCTTGATCTTGCCCAGTTCCCTCACCCGATCGATGTTCTCCCGGTCCACCAGGACGCAGTCGAACCCAGATTCGAGAGCGGTGGTGACCATGGGCTTGACCACTTGCCATGCTCCTTCGGCCATTAGCCACTTCTCTTTCATGCGCTACACCAGGGCATTTTATTACTAATCTCTTTTGGCGGTCGTGCTCAAAAATTTATATGAGGAGCTTAGAATGAGCATATGGGAAATCGGTTGTTCTACAGCCCTGTAAGCTTGCTATTCATGCTTTTGTTTGCGTTATTGCTTTTTATCGTGGTGGGATTTCTGTTTCTTGACCTGGCCAGGACGGCCTTCACCAGGATCGGATTCTCCTGGAGCCAGGCGCTCTTTGTGCTGCTCGCCTCCCTTATCGGAAGCAGCATCAATATACCGGTGACCAATCTGGAGTGTAACACCCCACTGGTCCAGGAGAGGCAGATTCGGGCCTTCGGAATCACCTACCGGGTGCCTGTGGTTGAGATGGTAAGCTGCAATACCCTGCTCGCGGTCAACGTGGGCGGGGCGCTGATACCGACTCTGATATCCATCGCCCTGATTCACCAGTTTCCGGGATCTCTGAATTATGCCCTTGCGGGTATCGCCTTCGTGGCAATATTAACCCATCTTGTGGCCAAGCCGGTGAGAGGACTGGGAATTGTGACACCGGCCCTTCTTCCGCCCCTGGGAGCGGCAATTGCCGCGATCCTGCTGGTCTATTTTGGGGGCGCATCGCACGACATCATCTTTCTGATAGCCTATGTGAGCGGAACATTGGGGGCGCTCATTGGTGCGGACATTTTAAACCTCAACAAAATTCGCGATCTGGGGGCGCCGGTGGCCAGCATTGGGGGAGCGGGAACCTTTGACGGCGTATTTCTCTCCGGCCTGATTGCAGTGCTCCTGCTCTGAACGGAAAAGAGCTAACGGAAGAGAGCTAGCGAAAGAGAGCTAACGGAAAAGAGCTTTAAGACAAACGCGGAAATGGTAAACCATGAGATTTAGGGGCTTCCTGGAGGATTTGAAAAAGGACGGGATGCTGAAGGAGGTTCACCAATCGGTATCACCCATCCTTGAGGTTACGGATCAGGCCTGGGGAAAAGGTCCCATATTCTTTAGCAATGCAGGCGGCCATAAATGCTGTTTGAACATCCTGAGCACCCGCCCTCTGCTGGCAAGGGCCCTGGGAATAGAGCCTCTGGATATGGTCACTCATCTTGCCGGAATCGGTTACGATGGGCCGGTTCGCGAGGTTGACTCATCACCCTTTATGGAGTGCGTGAGCGCTCCCGATCTCGCAAGGCTTCCCATTCTCACTCATTTCAAGGGCGACGGCGGGCCTTACATCACATCTGCGGTTGTGGTGAGCCAGTTTGAGGGAAAAATCAACGCCTGCGTGCACCGGCTCATGGTTATAGGAAAGGACCGGCTGGCGGCGCGGCTCGTTCCCGGCCGGCATACCCATCAGTTTTACCAGGCGGCAATGGCCAAAGGTGAGGAAGTGCCTGTCGCTATCGCCATAGGTGTGGACCCACTGCTGCTCATCGCGGCATCCACTCGCGTTCCCCCGGAAAAGGAGTTTTCCTATGCTGCGGCTCTGCGGGGCTCTCCCGTGGAGCTGGTGCGCCTGGAGAACGGCGCCCTTGCTCCCCATGCGGAGATTGTGCTGGAGGGCTACATCACCGGCGAGAAGGCGAGCGAAGGGCCTTTTGTGGATATTACCGGCACCTGTGATCTTGTTCGGCAGGAGCCGGTCATCAGACTGACCAGGATGATGACCCGTGAGGACCCCATCTACCAGGGTCTGCTTCCCGCGGGCGGCGAGCACAAGATGCTCATGGGAGTTCCCTACGAGCCACTGATCTACAAAGCAGCCTCAAAGGTTGCCAGGGTTAAAAATGTCATCCTGACGGACGGAGGATGCAATTACTTCCATGCCGTGGTGCAGATAGAAAAAGAGACCGAGCAGGATGCAAGAAGGGTGATCGAAGCTGCTTTTCATGCGCACGGCTCTCTGAAGCATGTTCTGGTGGTCGACTCGGACATAGATATCTACGATTCCCGCGACCTGGAGTTTGCAGTCGCCACCCGCATGCGAGCCGATGAGGATCTCGCCATCTATCCAAATGTGCGGGGCAGCACCCTTGATCCGCGCAGCCGGGAGGGCATCACCACCAAGATGGGAATAGACGCCACTGCCAGGCTGGAGCGGCTCTGGAAGTTTGCCAGGGTGACGCCGAAAGGGCAGGGTTAGGGAGGGCTGAGAGCCCAGAACCCTTCTTTTTCTTCCTTCATCATCTCTTTGTTTTCGCTTTGTGCAATCCCTTTTGCGTAGTCTCTTTTCTTTTCTCTTCAGATCTCCAGGTAAAGGCGGATGCTGAAGACCGCGCCCACGGCGAGGATGATTGACAGCATCAGGGCCATTACCTGCAACATTATCTCGGTCATCTCATCGTGCCACTCATTTGATTACATCAATCTTAGAGACTTTCAAAGTTATCTGCTTTTCTCTCTGCGGCCCGGGCTGCCGCTGCTGCGGGCTGGCCAGGACCTGAGCGGACTTCACTCCCGTGATTATGGCCATGAGCCTCACCTTTCCTGTGAAATCGGGCCGGATTCTCGCTCCCCAGATGACATTTGCCCTTGGATCCAGCTCCTGGGTGAGGGCCCCGGCGATGGCCGCTGCTTCTTTCATGGTCATATCCGGCCCGCCGGTCATGTGCAGAAGGCAGGCGGTAGCACCCCGGTAGTCCACATCGAGCAGCGGATTCTTCAGAGCAGTCTGGACGATCTTATCCGGGCCGCTCTTCATCTTGGCCTCGCCCACGAACATGAAAGACGCGCCTCCGGACCTCATGATGGTGCAGACATCGGCAAAATCCAGGTTGATGAGAGACGGAGCCGTCAGGGTCTCGCAGATTCCCTGCACGATCTCGGCGATGATCTGGTCGACAACGAAGAACGCATGCTGCACCGGCAGGTGAGGCGCGCATTCCAGGAGGCGGTTGTTGTCCATGACAATCGAGGTATCGGCGTAGCTGCGCAGCGCCTCCAGCCCCTCTTCGGCGATGAAGATACGCGCCCTCTCCAGGTGGAAGGGCGTTGTCACCATGGCCACCACAATTGCCCCCCGCTCTTTGGCCAGGCGGGCCACCACCGGAGCCGATCCCGTGCCCGTGCCTCCCCCCAGGCCGGCGATCACAAAGACCAGGTCGGCTCCCCGGACCATCTTCTCGAGGTCCGCTTCTGCATTCTCCGCGGCTTTCCTGCCTACCTCGGGGTCGCCTCCCGCTCCCATGCCTCTGGTGATCTTCTGGCCTATGAGGATCTTCTCATCCGCCTGAACGGTGCTCAGATGCTGGTTGTCTGTGTTGATGGCGACGGTCCTCGCGCCGGCAAGGCCCATTCTGAAAAGCCGGCTCACAGTGTTGCTGCCTGCCCCTCCGCAGCCGACGACCAGGATTTTGGGCATGCCAAAACCCTCATCATAATCGCTAGACTCACGTAGATCTGACTGCAATTCTCTATTTCCCCCTCATTGCTGGCTTAAACAAATAGTAGTATATGTTATTAATTATTGCGGACAGGTTCAGGGAGCACAGCAGTTCTTTGCGGAAGGTGATAAAGACATCTCACCTGCGCACGATATTATCTAAAAACGCCTTTGCTCCCTCAGGCTTAAATCTCTGCAGACTCAACACATGTCGGATATGTTCTGCGAATACATTCAAGCGGCGCTGTACAAAGCAACCTATGAGATCATCGATGATGAAGAGCCATTTTATGGAGAGATTCCAGAGCTGCGAGGTGTCTGGGCCACCGGAAGGACCCTGAAAGAATGCCGTGAAAATTTAGAGGCCGTTGTCGAAGGCTGGATTGCTTTGAGGCTGAGGTTCGGGCTGGCGATTCCTCTCGTCGGCGGACATACCATAGAAACACCCAGCAGAGTTGCCACAGTCGCCTAGGATTACATGTCACTACTTACTGGCGCGGATGATCTGGCAGAGTTCATCGCCGAGAATTACTCAGGCCGGGTGGTCGAGGTGGGGGCGGGCTTCGCCGCGGAGGTGGCCCTGGGCCTGCGAGAGCGTGGATTAGATTTGGTGCTCACCGATAAAGAGGAGCGGCTGCTGGGAAGCCTGCGGGTGGAAAAGGATGACATATTCTCGCCCCGGTTGGAGCTGTACCGGGGAGCGAGCCTGATCTACTCCATCCGCCCGCCTCTGGAGATGCAGCTGGCGATGGGCCAGCTGGCTTCGCTGATCGGCGCGGATGTCCTGATCAGGCCGCTGATGGACGAGGTGGCAGAGCTGCCGGGATTTTCCAGAAGGCTGGTGAACAGAGGGCAGGCGAGGTTCTATCTATTTTCGAAGAAATAATCCTGGATGCGTGTACTTTAAAACCCAATTTTCAGAGTTCATCATTCGTTATCTATCAATAACCTGCAAGGTTGCATATCACTGATACCGTTATAAACCTATCAGTAAACAATGATACTTTCAACATGGCAAGAACCTTGAATGCAGCAGTTTTTATCTGCATACAAAGAACAACAAAGCGGCAGGGCAGGAACAGGATAAATGAAAAGACAACGCATACCGCAGAACCCAAAGAATGTATGGGAGGGCCTTCAAAATCCCTCCAATCCGCACGAATCGAGAAATCCCGGAGGCCCTTAAATATTAATAGCATTTTTAAATATTTAAGTTTAATTAAATCTTGCCAGCATCATTATTAAAGAAGGATACGGGCCAGGAAATAGCCACCGTCCACATGAAAATATCCATCCGGCACATGAAAAGCCTTCTCACGGCTTCGGCCATGCATGGCGCCACATGATGCGGAATCTGCCGTCCGTTCTCTGCCGCGCACCGGCGGACGGGCAAGCCAAAAGTCGCCAATGACCCCTTTGAAAATGTTGAGTCGCCTTCCGGCTCTCGCAGCATCGCGATGAATTTTCGCGGTCCTTCTTTCAGCCACGGCCCGGACAGCCAAAAAGAATAGTTTAAATATTTCGAAGCAAATATAACGCCGCCATGAGCGAAGCCCAAGAAAGAATCAAAGGTCAGGCCGGGCCTTGCGGCATCATCTGCGTTTCATGCCCCCTGGGAAATGGAGCCGTTGCCGAGAGCGCTAGCCGGACCAGAAAGAACATTGCCGACTACAAGATTGCCATGTGGTCTCCCTTTGTGCCTGGGGGAGAGGCAATCGACTGGGCTGCCGTGGACAGGGGCCTGGACTGGCTGGAAAAATATGCCGTCTGCGCCGGATGCAGCAACGGTGGCGGCCCGCCCGACTGCACCATCAGAATATGCACCCGGGAGAGAGGAATTGATCTATGCAACTCCTGCCCCGATCTGGAGGGCTGCACCAGATTTGAATGGCTGCAGGAGCACGGATCGCAGCTCAAAGAGATGCTGATGGAGGGCCGCGGCTTATCTCGGGATGAGTATATCCAGAAGATGAGCAAAAAGATGCCCTGGCAGGCTTGAAGGTGTCTCCTGAGGGCAATTGCTTTTAAATTTTTAAAAAATATTTTTAAATAAGACCGAATTTTTCCTACCGATTGCGTCCGGAATAGACCGATCCGATGAAGATGATAAGCCCCCCTATCGCCAGCAGTCCGATAAAGAGCGGCGCATACGGATATCTGCCTTCAGAAGCCTGCGGGGCCGTCTGGTCGGATGATTGAGACGACGCCGGCTTTTCTTCGGACGCAGGCGTCTCTTTTTCTTTCGGAGTGGTGAGGTTCTGTGGAATGCTGGATCCGCCCACCACCACCGTATCGAGCGGGACCTGCACCTCCCTGTACTCCCCGGGTTTGGCATATTCGTATCTGATATTCTCGTCCACCCGTTCCTTGCTGATGAAATGAATGCCGTCCCTGGTGTACGCCGTCTTGTTTTCAGGATCGGAGCCTGCCGCTGCCGCAGTTACGGCGAAAAGAACCAGCAGCCCGATGAAAAGAGCCACAAATGCCCCGATTTTACAATTCCTGCAAACCACCCTTATCTCCCCATTGCGTTATGGGCCTGCATGGATATAATTTCTCCGCCGTAGATAAGCTAGAGTGAGTCAGAGAGATTGATGATCCAGAGATAGACGGATGAGCTTGAGTGAAAGAGAAGAGAATTGATTGGGCCCGCCACGTTCCCGGGCCCATTCAGAAATCAAACTGCACTGATCAAATGTACTGCTGCACCAGACCCTCGGGCTCACTCACCTGGTTTCTCTCTTTGTGCAGTATCTTCACTGCCGCGCCCTCAAAGTCGCTCTGGTATATTATCGTCCGCTCCTCGCGAATGGCGCACATGCCAGCTTCGGTTGACAGCGATTTCAGATCAGCGCCGCTCGCCCCCTCCGCCATGTCGGAGATCAGCTTGAGATTGACATCTTCATCCAGGTTCATCCCAGAGGTGTGAATCTTCAAAATCGACTCGCGTGCTTCGCTATTGGGCAGGGGAATCTCGATTATGCGGTCGAACCTGCCGGGCCGCAGCAGGGCCGGATCAAGCATGTCCAGACGATTGGTGGCGGCGATGAGCTTGACCTCTCCTCGCGCATCAAAGCCGTCCATCTCTGCCAGGATCTGCATGAGCGTCCTCTGTACCTCGCGGTCACCGCTGGTGGCCCCATCCATGCGCCGGGCACCGATGGCATCCATCTCGTCAATGAATATGATAGCCGGAGACTTGCTCTTGGCCAGCTCGAATAGCTCACGCACCAGTCGCGCGCCCTCTCCGATGTACTTCTGCACAAACTCTGAGCCCACCACACGAAGAAATGTGGCATCCGTGCTCTGGGCAACCGCCTTGGCGAGGATTGTCTTGCCAGTTCCCGGAGGCCCGTGCAGCAGGACGCCCTTGGGCGGCTCAATTCCCACCGCCACGAATAGGTCAGGCCGCTTGAGCGGCAGCTCCACAATCTCCCTGATCTCGGAGATCTGGGTGTCCAGTCCGCCGATCTGCGAGAACTGCACATCCGGGGCTTCCTCAATCTCCATTCCGAAGACCGCAGGATCGCGTGGAGACGGCAGCACGCACATCACCGCAAAGGACTGCTGATTCAAGCCCACCTGCGCTCCGATCTTGATCTCCTCCTCGATAAACTGAGAGAGGTTGACCACGAACCTGGGGCCGGTGCTGCTCTTGACGATTACCCGGTTCTCGTCCAGGACATCGGCTATGGTGCCCACGATCATTGGACCTACGCGCAGACGCTCCAGCTCGCTTCTCAGCTTGCGGGCTTCCCGCTCGAACTTGAGCTTCTGGTTCTCTATCAGCCGCTTTTCGCCCTCTACGCGGTCCTTCTGCTCTCGCAGCGCCAGATTGCGCTCTTCAAGCTGGCGCATACGGTCCAGGATGTAGCGCGAGAAATCCGCGCCGGCCTGTGACTCATTCATGCCTTCTCCACTATCCATAATTGAAAAGGTTATTAAACTTTGACCCGTATAAAGGTTTCCGAAATGACAGAGAAGCAATGCGAGATTTGCGGTGCCGAGATCTCAGGGACACCCCAAAAGATCGTGATCGACCGCTCAACAATGGAGGTATGTAAGAGTTGTGCGCGCTTTGGAAAACCGGAAGACAAATTCACTCTGGTTCCAAGGAAGATGGTTCCCGCGGAGAGGGCCTTTACGGTAAGCCGGCCCAAACCGCGCGACCACTTCAAGGACCTGACAGAGCTTGTCCCGGATTTCGGGCGCAAGATAAGAGAGGCGCGGGAGGGACTGGGCCTCTCTGCCGAGGAATTAGGAGGGCGAATTAAGGAAAAGGCGGCTCTATTAAAGAAGATCGAGCGTGAGGAGATCTCTCCGGATGATGCTATCAGGAAAAAAATCGAAAAGGAGCTGAAGATCAAGCTGGCAGACGAGACGAGCGAGGCTCGCGTTAAATCCAGCGGTTCAGGCCGCGGATTGACTCTCGGAGACATTGCCAGCATCAAACGGAAAAACGAGAAATGACCGCCAGCGCAGCCCGCTATGTAATTGGCGGCGGTGTGATAGTTTACCCCACCGAGACCGTTTATGGCCTGGGCGCCAATGCTCTTGATGAGCAGGCAGTGATGAGAGTCTTTCAGATCAAGAAGAGGCCCCTCTCCAAGCCCATCTTTCTGGCAGTCTCCAATTTTGACATGCTAATGAACGTTGCCGAGGTGAGCCGGGAAGACCTGGCCCTTCTGGAGCAGCTCCTGCCCGGGCCGGTTTCCGTCCTGGTTAAAAAGAAGCCGATCGTGCCGGATATCCTCACCGCAGGCTCTCCGGTGGTGGGCATCAGATACCCGGATCATGAGACCGCTCTGAGGATCATCGATCTGACCGGACCCATCACATCCACCAGCGCCAACCGCACCGGCTCACCTCCACCCACGAGCATAGCCTCCGTCTCTCAGGATATCCGGGACCGTGTGGACGCAGTCGTGGACGGCGGAAAATGCAGATACGGGCAGTCTTCAACTCTGCTGGACCTGGAGAAGCGAGAGATCATTCGACCGGGAGCCGGCCTCGAAAAGGCAATGAAGGCGATATCGTGAAGGCCAGGATCAGAGACTTCATTGAGACGAAAGAAGGCTGGATCTTCGCGGTGGCCGACTACAATCATCCCCACGGCCTTCGCTCTATGCTTCGCTATGTTCCCGATGTAGCAGGAGAGCGTGAGGCTAACGGCAAGCGCTATCGCAAGATGGACTTTGATCCCGCCTATGAGTTTCTCAGGAGCGAGAGGCCGGACTGGGCCCAGGACCTGCATGTGGTCCCCTTCTCGCATGTTGAGAGGATCTACCAGCCTTCCGAGGGCCTCCTATCCGTGGCAAAACAGGATCCAAGGGTGGATAAGATTGCCAGCCTGCTCACAGAAGCGGGAGTGCCCTGGGAGCAGATGGGCATCACCGGATCCATGCTGATAGGCCTGCACGGTCCAAGCTCCGATATAGATTTTGTGGTTTACGGCCCAACCTGGTGGAAAGCGAGGGATATCATAGCATCAGCCAAGGCCAGAGGAATCATCGGCGATATCGACGAGCCCACCTGGAGGAAGATCTATGCCAAGCGAAAGCCGGAGATAAGCTTCGAGGAGTTCATGCGCCACGAGAAGCGCAAAGGCAACCGGGGCATGATCCAGGGAACCTACTTCGACCTTCTCTTCACCCGCGATTGGAACCAGATCCAAACCCAGCTCGCTGGCAGGCCGGCTGGAGAAGGACGGATCGAAGCCAGAGTGACAAATGCCGACTTTGCCTTTGACAGCCCCGCGATCTTCCATCTGGATCATCCTGAGGTAAAGGAGATATTCTGCTATTCGCATACCTATGCCGGTCAGGCGCTGCCTGGAGAGACAATTGAAGCCAAAGGCGTGCTGGAGGAGACAGACCAGGGCCTCAGGCTGGTAGTGGGAACCACACGCGAGGCCCGCGGTGAATGGATCAGGTCATTAAGCTTGCTGGAAAGTTAGAAGGATTTGAAGCACATATTTGAAGCATATACTTGATTATATCTAAAGAGGTCTTTTGAATGTTGCAGGTTCGTCCCATTGATATCGAAATTGGTCAGCATAAAGTGATGCTCAACGTAATGGATGCCAGAGAGAGAGGCCTCAATCCCGGCGACCGGGTGCGGGTGAGGACAAAAGGTGCCGCGACCACGGCGATTCTGGACACCACCCTGGAGATGGTCAAGGTTGGCGAAATAGGCATATTCACAGAGGCCATGAAGGACCTTAAGAGCCCGGTAACTGTGGATGTTCTGCCTGCACCCAAGCCAGCATCTCTCTGCTATATCAAGAACATAATGGATAAGAAAAAGCTCACAGAGGACCAGATCCGCAGCATCGTCCAGGATATAGTTGACAATAACCTGAGCGAGATTGAACTGGCAGCCTACGTTACCGCCTCCTACATCCATAACCTTGACAGCCAGGAGGTCGAGTGGCTCACCCGATCGATGATCGATACTGGTGAGCGCATTCATTTTGATACTCATCCCGTCATGGACAAGCACAGCATCGGCGGAGTCCCCGGAAATAAGGTCTCCCTGCTGGTGGTGCCGATAGTTGCCGCCGCAGGCCTTCTCATTCCCAAGACCTCTTCCCGGGCCATTACCGGCGCAGGCGGAACCGCGGATCTCATGGAAGTGCTGGCTCCGGTGGAGTTTAACGCTGACGAGATCAAGGAGCTGACCGAAAAAGTTGGCGGGGTCATAGTCTGGGGAGGAGCTACCAACATAGCCCCGGCTGACGACAAGCTGATCAAAGCGGAGTATGCGCTCTCCGTCGATCCCTACAGCCAGATGCTCGCTTCCATCATGGCCAAGAAAGGAGCGGTGGGCGCTGACGCCGTTGTGGTGGACATGCCCGTGGGCCCCGGCACCAAGCTGGCAACTCCTGACGATGGCCGCACTCTGGCCAGAGACCTCATCGATCTGGGAGGACGGCTGGGCATTCGGGTGGAGTGCGCCATGACCTTCGGCGGGTCTCCCGTAGGCCGAACCATCGGTCCGGCAGTAGAGGTGCGTGAGGCTCTGGGAATCCTGGAGAATAAAGGAGGACCGAATAGCCTGACGGAAAAGAGCCTCTCACTGGCCGGCATTCTCCTGGAGATGGGAGGAGTCGCCGGACGGGGTGACGGCTACAGGGCAGCGGAGGAGATTCTCACCAGCGGAAAAGCCCATAAGAAGCTCATGGAGATCATCGAAGTCCAGGGCGGCAATCCACAGGTCAAGAGCGAGGAGATTGTCATCGGAGAGCATTGCCAGGATATTCTTGCTCCGGCGGGTGGTTACATTGTAGCCTTCTATAACAAGCGTCTGGTGGAGCTGGCTCGCATGGCCGGCGCGCCCGCAGACAAGAAGGCAGGAGTCATAATCCACAGAAAGATGGGCGAGAGAGTAAAGAAGGGTGAGCCTTTGATCACCATCTGCTCCTCATCGGACTGGCAGCTGGAGAGCGCTGTAAAGGATGCCACCAGGCAGATGCCAATCGTTGTCGAGGGAATGCTGCTGGAGAGATACCCAAGGATCACTGAGCTATAGAAATGGCATTAGAAGGCAAAAAAATGCTGGTCGCAATTACCTATCATGAGGATTTCGGAAAAAAGGGGTTTAGCGTCCTCAAGGAGCGAATCAGGCCGTCATTTGAAAAGCTCATGCAGTCCGGCCTGGTGGACGGCAAGGAGGTGCAGGTTTTCAAGGCGAAGCCTGCTCCCCTGGAGCTGGTGGCACAGGCTCACACTGCCGCCCATATGGCCAATATGGAGGGCGACCCCTACCAGGAGGTGGCAATTCTCTCCGCAGGCAGCGTTATAATGGCTGCAGAGATGGTGGCCACCGGCCAGGCCCACCGGGCCTTTGCCTACACAGGGACCGCAGGACACCATGCTTCCCGGGGAAGCTGCTGGGGATTCTGCTACTTTAACGATGTGGCAATCGCCATCCTGCATCTGAGGCAGATGGGCCTTCAGCGCTTTCTCATCGTTGATGTGGATCCTCATTTTGGGGACGGCACACGCGACTTTTTCAAAGATGATGCGGACGTGTTTCATATCAACCTGCACAGCGGCACAGGCGAGGAGCACGATCCTCTGAAGAACAACTACGACATCGGCATTACCTTTGGCGGAAAGGATGATCGTTATCTCTCCGCTCTGAAGAGCGCCCTGGAACTGGCCAAGGATTTCGATTTTCAGCTGGCCTTTGTCATCTTCGGCCATGACTCTCACAAGGATGATTACGGCGGCTTTGATCTCACATTTGAAGCCTATCCCAGGATGACGCAATTGATAATGGACGCGGTGGGCGACCGTGGGCTGGTCTTTGTGCTCAGCGGCGGCTCGTGCGTGCATGTTGCAGAGAAGGCGATTCCGGATGTCATCTCTGTGCTGGCGGGAAGGTGGCCCTCTTGAGGATGGCCTCCAACTGCTACCCATGCATTCTGGACCGGGCCAAGTTCGAGTGCGATCTCGTCTTTTCAAGCGAGGAAGAGAAGAAAGCGGCAATAGAGGAGCTGCTGGACTACATGGCCGGTCACAAGGGTGGGGTATCGGCGCTGGTGGGGACGGAGAGGGAGAACATCATCAAGAAGAGAAGCGGAAATTTTGATCCTTACCGGAATCTGAAAGCGGAGAGCAACCGCGTAGCAAAAGATCTGTTGCCGATAGCAGAGGATTTCTATGAGAAGGCAGATGACAAGATCGCGGCCCTGATTCGCATTGCAGCTGCCGCAAATTCCATGGAGTTCGGGGTCAAGGGCCACGATTTCGATAACAGTACCTTTTCCGGAGTCTTTCGTGATACGCTCTCCGAAAATCTGCATGGCGATATTGACGAGTTGAAGAGGCGTCTGGGCAGCTTCGGCAAGATCCTTTATCTCACAGACAACTGCGGCGAAGCGGTATTCGATCTCTTTGTGATCGATAAGCTGGGAAAGATGGAAAAGCAGGTGGTGGTGGGGTCAAAGTCCGGGCCGGTTCTCAATGATATCACCAGGGAAGAGCTGTCCGCCATGGCAAAGATGAAACGGATGGAAATCAAGGTCATTGCAACCGGAAATGTGGTGGGAACGTCCCTGGAGCACATCGAGCCCGAGGCCCGCGCTCTGCTATTTGATCCTGCCTGGCTGATACTCTCCAAAGGCATGGGCAATTTTGAGACCATCTCTGAGTATGAGGAGATGCTGTTAGGCAGGCTGACATACATCATGAGAGCAAAATGCGAGCCGGTGGCAAATGTCATTGGTGTTCCCAAAGGAACTCTGGTGGCAAAGTCGATCTAAAAGGGAAATCAGAGCAGAATCTAATAAAAATCCTGGTAGAATCCAAGCGGATACCTTTATCGGGCCATCATTTTTTTCATATATAGTTCATATCCACTTCTTCCGCTTCTGCCACTTCCTCCTCCTCGATCATGGGCTCCAAGAGCGTGATGTCAATGTCAAGGTGAAGAAGCTCATTTATTGCGCCGAGCAGGTTGCTTGCCGCCCGGATATCCACGGGATCGGACCCCGAGCTGGCACCCAGCAGGCAATAGCCGCGCAGGTCATACAGGGGAGCCATCCCCGCCAGAAGGCCGTTCAATCCTCCGATGGCGCCGCCCCGCAGCAAGGGGATCTTCTGCTCGCTCAGAGCCGCCGCCCCATCAGTGTCCGTTGCCGCGCCCAGCACGGACTCATTCGTCTCCCCCACATAGGCCGCCAGGGTGATGACATCGGTGACCCCCTGCTTCTTGATGGCCTGCAGGATATTTCCCGCCAGCTCGTGCATGCCCAGCACATCCAGGGGCTGGGCATCGCCGGAGAGAATGAGCAGGTTATCCCTTTGCTTTGGGCGCAGCAGCTGCGCATTCATGAGCTTTGCCAGTCCATCAGAGACCATTACCTGAGGAGGAAAGCTATGCGAAAAAAAGGGCAATATGGCACTGCATTCCAGAGCAGTAACCAGGTAATCGGTTGCCACTTTGCCAACGCTTCCAATTCCCGGAAGTCCGCAAATGCAGATGGAACGAGACTCAAACATCGAAATATTGTTGGCGTGCTGCTATAACATACTTTCGCCAAACTATTTTCCTAAAGCCTCAATCATCCAGTTGACCGCAACGGTCTCATTGTTCTCTGAAGTAGGGAATTCTGCCGGCTCGATCTTTCCGTTCGAGAACATGTAGGATTTTCCAGTGGCATCCGCAGTCTCAGTGCCGACGGGAGCCGCTCCACGATCGTAATAGATGACATAGAAATCTCCAGTTACAGGCAAAGCGGGTATCTCTATCTCACCGAATTTCGGTCCTGTTTCGGAGAGGAAGTAGTTGTTCTGAGAGTCCGCAAATTTGTAGAGCAGATTGAGATCCTTGTCTCTTATCTCAACCATTATATTTCTATCCGCCGGATATGTCTGCGTGGTCTTATTGTATCCGCTCCAGCCCAATACCCGCACCTTTTCCAGCTTCCAGCCGGCTTTAGGAGCAGTGAATTTTGCCGCTTCGCCGACGTTAAGCGAGCCGAATTCGATCAATGAAGAGAAGAGCGTAAAGTTGACATTCGAGTAATTTTTCCCGCTATCTGCCCTCAGCTTTGTGAGCTGTGGTGCTTCTGTCTGTGCAGCGATAGCATTTATGCACAGGGCTATGCAGGATAAGCAGGCGAGCAATAAGATAGTGTGCTTCATATAATCACCCAAGATCTATCAAATGATATTTTTCCATATAAAGATTCTGATATATGCTAATCATATGCTAATCATCGATATCATGATTTGAATAAATTTTTAGATATGCAAAAAAGAAGTGAATCAATTTCCGCTGACGGTCATTATCCAGTTCAGGGGCACAGATTCATTTTGCCTGAATATGGGTAGATTTGATGGCAAGAGAGCATTTCCTTCTGAGACATAGATAAACGAGTTCTCGCTGGTCTTATTGAGAATCTCAGTGGCGACAGCTATTGCTCCCCTATCATAGAAGCATACATAGAATTCATCGCTTACAGGTACGGATGGCAGATGTATGGTAAATGGATAGGTCTCAGTGGCATTGCGGACAAAGTTGGAGTACGGCAGCTGGGAGTCAGCAAACTTGTAGAGCAGATTGAGGTCCTTGTCCCTGACTTCAAGGGAAATTATTCGTTCCCTGGGAATCGACTCAGCAGTGCCGTTATAGCCGTCCCAACCCAGCATCTGCACGGTGTTCAGCTTCCAGCCGGGCTTCGGGGCCTTGAACTTGACAGTTTCCGCAATAAAATAGGCAGGCAGTCCCATTACAGATAGCAGATCTATGGAGACAATCTTCTTCAGAGAGAGGTTTCCCTGATAGGAATTCAGGAATTGATCCTCTGGTGATTTCGCATCAGCGGCAGATGTTATGCCTGCCAAGGAGAGAACCATCAGGCATAATACAATGAGCAATAAAACCATCTTTTTCAAATAATCACCCTGAAGTGGCTGATGGCTGAGCCCATATAAAGATTCTATGTCGAAAANCTCTCCGGGCCGGATGAATTGACTTCGGGCGTTGCTATTTTGGCTTTGCGATTTCATCTTCGTCCATCATCGCTTGATTTCGGCTCAGACGGGCTGGTTCGGCAATGCGCTCAGGCCAGGCTCCTCTCCAGGAAGGCAGCCAGATCCTCAATGCTCTCCATTTGATCATCCAGTGGGAGTGCCACCCCGGTTCTCTCATAAACGACCTCCCAGGTGCTGTAGTCCCTCAGCCGCATGACCGGCTCGCCAGCGGGAGTTATTGCCAGAATGGTCTCAAATCGCATCCACCGGTCGCCTTCCCGCTCCAGCTCGAAGTTCTGCGAGGCTCCGCAGCAGCCGCCGTAGATGACATCATCCACCACATCGATATACAGCCTGATCCAGGAGAAGCATTTGGAGTAGCGATAGACTCCATCGGTTATGCAGTCGGGACCGTCCCATCCGGATAGTGGCATCATCACAGGCGATCCACAGGATGAGTTTATGGCTCTTGCGCATGCAATTGCTGGGTGAGATATATCCAAAAATTCTTCTAGATGCAATGCAGAATACAATTCATGCCTGAAGTCGTGCAGCTTGCCGAGCAAAAGCCAGAGGGAAAGGCAAAAGCAGCCGAATCGGAGGCCTCATCCGCCTACGCGCCTCCCAGGACCAGCTGGTCGGGTAGCCTGAGGATCGGCCTGGTGAACATACCGGTCAAAGCTAGGCTCATGACCAGAAACCTGCGCATCAGCTTTCGCATGCTGCACAGAAGCTGCAAGACGGCCATCTCCTTCAAGCGCTTCTGCCAGGAAGGGGAAGAGGTTCAGCTCGCCGATATCGTCTTCGGCTATCCTCTGGGCGATAACAGATACGCGGTCTTAGAGAAAAAGGAGATCGAAAACGCCCGGCCAGAATCGAAGAGCACCATAGCTCTCGATCGGTTTGTCAACTTCTTTGAGGTCGATCCGCACTATTTTGAAAAGACCTATCTGCTCCTGCCGGACAGAAGCGAGGAAGCCTACTCGCTCCTGAGGGAGGTCATGGAGAAGACGGCAAAGGCGGGCATCGGCAGGATGACTCTTCACACTCGCGAGAGGCCGGTCCTGGTCCACTACTACCGGCAGGCGCTGGTCGCCACCACCCTGAGGTATCCGGAGGAGGTCTCAGACCCGCAGGGATATCAGGCCATCAGAGATCTTCCCCGGCCCGGGGAAGAGGAGCTGGAGATAGCCATGCAGATCGTGAAGAGCCTGAGCGGAGAGCTGGACCTCTCTGCCTACCACGATCGGTACAAAGAGAGGATCGAGGGCCTGGTCAGGTCAAAGATGGATAACGCGGTGGCCGTTCCCGAGAAGAAGAAAGGCAAAACGCAGGCAAAAAGCCTCATGGAAGCCCTGCGGCTAACGGCACAGTCGCTGAAATAAATGACTGAAAATGTTTCCCATTAAGCCCATGCTGGCGGTATCAGGCCGGCCATTCAGCTCGGCAGACTGGATATTTGAGCCTAAGATCGACGGCACTCGCTCTCTGGCAGATGTCTCCAAAGAGGGCGTCCGCCTCTACAACCGCAGGCAGATCGACATCACCT
>JGI20214J51650_10000228_pt1 | contig 35789 bp, 29 predicted proteins | sample WetSurMetagenome_FD_51650 | JGI IMG/M metagenome (IMG submission 51650)
TAGGACGCGACAAAAAGGCACAAAAATTTCACTTGCATTGTCGCTCAGGTTGGTAGGGTATGCCCGCGTATGCGCTAGAAAGAGAACATGGATCGGCCCAGTGCCCGTGAACTGGAACTAGAGCGACGGGTGGCCGTCCTCGAGGCCGAGGTGGTGCAGCTGCGGGCCTTTATGAATGGGGTCCGAGCCAGTTTGAAGCTGGAACCTGCGCCGATTCCTACAGTAGCTCCGGTGCCGCATCATCATCATCAGCAACCACAGCAACCCGCCGCCATCAGAGCACCACCAGCAGTGGCAAGGAGACACGGTGGTATCCGTCTGTGGATCGAGAACGTCAACCTGTTTCCCGCTCTGCTGGAGTCGACCAGGAAATGGCTGGCTTTTCCTGAGGAATTCATTGCCTCCAGCCCAGAGGAGGCCCGTGTCATTCTTGTTCTGGTGTGGAGTCCGGGCGGTCGTGCTGACGTCACTCGCGTTCCCTGGGACAGTTACTACAACAAATCAGTGTTTGCCGTCGTCATGGGACCTGGCACTGTGCCCGTTGAACTTCCAGCGGGTCATGTTCCAAAGACACGCACGGTGTCGCTCTTGCTCGGTGATGGGTTCGACGATCTCAAGGACGAGAAACAACGAGCACTCGCGCGACAGTTTCGCAGTGTCTTGAAGGCAGAGTTCCCAGGCATCCAGGCACAGATTGAGAGCTCTGTGACCTACCCAATGACCGTCGCCGTCCATGGTCTCTCCGCTGTGGGGGCCAAGAGCCACTTTGAGTGCTCCATGATTGGATGTCAAAACCCGGCCCTTTTTCATTGCGAGGCGTGCGCGAACCAGCTGTACTGCGGGGTGCACGCCAAGTGCTACGATTCGGGCCTCTGCAAGGCAAAGACCAAGTAAAAAGAAAAAAAAACACGGCGTTTATCCCTCCTTGTCTCCTGGGTCGTCGTCTGGAATGGGAGTAAACTGCGGTCCTGGCGAGGAGGGTTCGCTTGGATCCGCCGCCTCCTCCATGTCCACCTCGACGACGCCCCACAGAGAAGGCGTCCGTGACGGCGACCTTCCATATCTATTGTCATTGTCGTCGTTGTCGCTGTCGTTATCGTCGTCGTCGTCCTCGTCCGAATGGGAGGAAGACGCCGACGACGAATCCCATTCCAGTTGAGCATCTCGCATCCGATCGTTTCGCAGCTGTCGTTCCACGCAATAATTGCAGGCTTGAAGGGGACATTTCCCACAGAAGACAGCGCGACAGACCCCGTTCACATTTGCAGGGCAGCGACGCGTGCACTTTGGACAAACATGCAGCGTGCAGTCGTGGCAGACACTAAACTCAAAGTCGCGGTGCTCACGATAGTAGTTGTCCAGGCAAATGTGGCATGGAATGCGTACGTCAGTGCAGCTCGCACACCAAACATAACATTTGACTGGCCGCTCACATCGAACGCAATGCGCTGGTGAGTAGATGCGGGGTACCACGTGTTCGATGAACACGTGTCGATGCACGCGACATAGCTCGGGATTCACATAGCGACTCCAGCGATGTATGCACATAAACGTAAGAATGGCCCTGCGCCTGAGCTCGTAGTAGAGAAGCCAATCCCCTCTACTGAACGCGTCGTCTTCCAATGATATCCCTCTCCTATCACGAAAATCGTCGGCCCCTGACACTTCAATCCATTGCATGAGATTCCTCCGATAGGTCAGCTCCTTTGCCCGCCTCTTATCAATGTCGCGCTCTCCACTGAAATTGGCGACTTCGCAAATGGCCCTCAGAAAGAGGCTCCCAATGGAAGACTTGCCGGCGTCCAGTCGCATCTGCTCCATTGCACGGAGACTGGCTCTGGTGCAGCCCGGTAGCATGTAAGGCATAATGTCCAGCCTGAGCAGCGATTCGGTCTTGTGCAAAATGTCAATGGCTCCCACTGCCCCGGCCTGGACTAAGACTCGCACACAATCAAAGTGATCGAGGAGAAAGGCCCGCTGCAGCAGGGTCAGCTCGTTGCCCAGGCCGTACTCTGGAGGTGCACGCCAGTTCACCCATCTGGGTTCCAGTGCAAGCAAGGCCTTGAGTTCCTTGGGTCGATTGGAGTTCACTGCCTCGAGCGGGGTCATGCCAGCCAGACCTTGGCCCCAGAACATTGCCTCGCAGAAGAGGGTGCCACCTCTAGGGTCGCCATCAACAAACGAGGACTTGGCGGCTCGTGCCAGGAATTCGTACCCATCCATCTTGGCCTGGATCTTGTTTGCGTCCACATCATCCAGTCCGTCGAACAGGACGCTCCGAGCCCTCTTCCTCGAGTCGGCGAAAAGTTCTTCGCAAATGACATCCACATCGGCGTCCTCCTGGTCGTCTTTGTCATCCTCATCTGCTTCTGCATGCTCGTCGTCGTTATTGTCCATGGTTTGACCCCTCTTGCCGCCTCGCGGGTCACGATGCAGACTTTCCATTACTCGGCAACGTCCGGCGGGAGAAAAAAATTTTTTTAATCTCAATCCAGTCTGTCCGGGTCTGTGAACGCATAATCGACCAGGTCCGTGACACAATCTTCTAATGTCGCTCCCAGCATGTCCTGGACAATGTCCATGTGTTCAAACGGATTGAGCAACTCGCAGTGCATCTCTTCATGTTCGGAAGCGGTGGCAGTGGTGTTACTGCTGGCATCCGAGTCAGCCTCAGAGAAGGAAGGAGCGCAGTGTTCCTTGTGAACGGGCCAGTGTTCAATCGAGCATTTCTCGCTGCAGTAGCGAACAAGCCAGCAGCACGTGCACCACTTAAAATCAAAGCCGACCTTCTCGCAGTTCCAGCACCGGGCGCACTCGGACCTGTGACGCGGCCAGTCCTTGGTTTGGCACTCCTCCCCGCAGTACCAGACGGTGGTACAGGGGCAGTGTTCCATTCCCTTGGCAACGCGCTTACAGCACATGCACCGCCGCCAGTCGCAATCAGTGTCGACCTCGTCGTGATTTCGCCGTGCGCAGTCATTGAGATACAACTCAAACTCCTCCACATTCTTGCCATCCATGCGAATGAGCTGCCGGTGGTCATCGGAAAACGACGACAGCTTCGAAAGAGCCACGCGGAAACACTTCAAATGAGCCAGCGTGGCGATCATGCTGCCCATTACGAGGGCCTCATAAACACGCATCTCGGCAGGTGCCAGGTCAAAGGGGGAGGCATCAAACTCCAGGATCTCGTGTGCCTTCTCAATGTGTTCCATGGATTTGTCGGCACGGTCCATGCTCTGATAAACGCCCGCAGCCCTCATGTGCAAATCGAGGAGGAGAGAGACTGACATATGCGATGGCTGGTCCGGCTTAAGAGAAGTCCCGATAGCGAGAATGCCAAGGGCCGTTTGGTAGGCTTCCACCGCTTCTTCGTCGCGATCGGCATCCGTCAGGAATGTGCCACGAAGCATGTACAGACGAGCTGCCCCCGATGGAGAAAGCAGGCGGTGTTCGCCTGACAGATGGATCGTATGGCCAATCAACCGCGCTGCAGCCCAGGGGTGACCGCGTCGATGCATAAAGTGGGCAAACTTAATGGCAACGCCCATGTGGTCAATGCGTTTTCCATCTGTTGCGGTGTGACGAAGCCATTGCGTGGCGAGTGGGGCGATGCGACAGGGTGCCTCGCACAGCACGTCGACGGCCAGCAACACCTCGCATAATCTCCAGCGTGCCTCGCCTTCCAACGCCAAACAGTCGGCACTGGTGAGTGTCATGATGCCCTCGTGGGCAATGCGCATCCCCGCGTCGGTCCCCATGTTGGCTGCGCATACCGCCGCTCCGAGTGTCACGGAGACATCAGCGGCACGGGTCCGTCTAGAGCCCGTGCTCCACGAAGGCTTGCCAAGTGCCATGCACGCATAAGCGAGGCACTCTTTGATGCCGAACAAACACGTCCGCATACTGTGGAATTGGATGGCACAAAAGCCTCGCATCCAGTCGGCTTCGGCGTCTCTCCCTTGGCCAGAAGCCATGTCGCGTGTGATGATTTGACAAAGGCGTGCCGTTTCGGGACTGTCCGCAGGGGATTCGGTCGTCCTGCTGGTGGCGGTGTTGTTGTTGTTTCCATCATCACGATTGCCCTTGTCTCCAACAGTCCCAGTGACGTTCCATGTAACGCGTGTTGTCTCGTCATCTTCCTCGTTGAGGCTCATCATTGCCTGGCCCTTGACTCCGTCACGTTTCGCCCTGTCGCGGATCATGTTGATGGCAACGTTGGCACGTTCATCGGGCGTGCCTCCTTGAATCGTGGTCAAGACGACTGGCCGATGCGGCGACGATGGCGATGCTTCCACTGGAGGAGAAGGAGCATGCTTCGACATGGAGGGCACCGAAGCGGGAATGGGCTTCAGCGTGAATCCAGCCTTGGTCATGGCATCAAGCATAAGGTCGTCGCTCTCAGCTGCCCTGACCTTGCTCGCAGTGATTCGGTCAATCTCGGCCGCCACGGCCTTACTCGCAGTGAGTCGGTCCATCTCAGCCAAGGTCTTAGCCTTTTTCTCGGACATCCGGTCAAACTCTGCCGCCACGGCCTCTTCCACGGAATCCCCGTCGCACTTGCGCGAATACAAGGCCTGGTTCATGGAGGTAATATTCGAGGTCTGGGACACTGGAGTCCAGACGGCTGGGTCGGGGGTCTGAGAAGCGGCATATTTGGCAGCAAGCCTCTGCCTGGCACGGCTGGCACTGTGACTCTTCATCGCGATATGGTTGTTGGCGTGGGAGACCCTCTTCGGTTTGTCCGTGATGATTCAAACAATCACAGAAAATTTCTTTCCATCTCTCGAGACGAAAAAAATAAAATTTTTATTGCTTCCCTTTGTCAACACAAAAGACCCCCAACACGTAAGCCTTCCGGTCGGGAAGGTCTCGCATCTGAGGTTTGTAGCAGTTGCTGCACAGCGTGGTTGAGCTCTTGTACATGATGGATGTGGGTTTGTCCGTGGGCGCGCCGCAGAACCAATACAGCGCCTTGAGGGCTGCAAATTTCCGGTAGATTGAGGCATTCCCGAGGCTAACCGTGGCGTGGAAAGCACTCTTCTTCCGAGTGGCGGCTGCCATTTCATCAGGACATCCATAGGTCACAATGACTTGGGTAGCCGTTTCGGGAGGTGGCACGACCTCCAAGAGCGTTGCCACGTCCTTGTCCAGGCGATGCTGTGCTCGCTCTCGAGTCACCCAGCGACACTCGGTGATTGCCTCCAAGTCCGCTGCCTTGTCTGCGGCCACGGTTCTTCCATCGGTTCCCTCTTGCGCGGGTGCAGGAACAGCTCCAGAACCCCTTTGATAGACACGAGCGTCTTGGTAGTGGATGGGCTCCACAGGGAAGCATGCCGCACCCCGCATCAGGACCCGGGGGCCGCTGAAGAACACGCTCGTGATAGGACATCCATGGGCAAAGATTACAAGACGCGGGTCCACATTGCTAATGGCTCGCAGCCAGCTGTCCCCCAGTTCCAGAGTGCCCGAGCCATAATCGTAGGGCCCAGGGACGTAGATAATCGTTTCCCAGCATGGAAGCCCAAGGAGAACCTGCCAAAACACAAGAGGCATGTCCCCGGCCATGTGGGCAATGTTCCCCAGCACAAGCAAGACCCGGTGAACGTTGGGCGCTGCTTCAAATCGAGGCAAACCATTGACGGGCGTCCAGTTGGGAATGCTCTCTGGCATGATGGCCGAACATGGGAAGAGGAGCAACCTGTCCACCGTGGGCGCGGTCGTTACTGTGTACATTCCATTCACGAGATGCTTGGGCGCTACATGACCCTCGTCGGACACAGGGACAGCGCTGGGAGTCGCATCCTTCTTCTTCTCGGGTTCAAACCACATCTTGAGTGTGTCCGGGGCTCTTCAGCCCCTTCAGGCTTCCCCCGGTGCACAAAAAATAATTTTCCGCCTGGCCAGACTGTGCACAAAAAAAACTTTTCGCGGACAGAGTGACCTTGAGCTAGAGGAGCTCTTTGCCCACCTAAAAGGTCATGTCCGACTCCTCCTCCTCTTCGTCGGACAACGAGAATGACAAGGAAATCGCAAACGAAATGACACGTCTGAGGACCCGCGTGGATGAACTGGAAGAGGAACTGAATGCGGCCGACGACGTGGAGCGCCAACTCAGCCGTGCCAAGGAGGACATTGATGATCTGGACCAAGAATGCGATGACCTGAAAGACGAGCGAAAACGCCTGATGGACGATGTGGATGAACTGGAACAGGAACGCGACGATCTCCGCGATGACAGGAAACGCCTCAGGCTGGACGTGAAAAACATCACAGCCGACCGCGACAAACTGGAGGACGCGCAAGAAGCATTAGTGGTCGAGTTGGGGCAGGCCAATGGCAAGATCGCTGGGTTGGAATGCGCGCTGACCGATGCCAACGGACAGCTGGAAGGGCTGCGCACTCGAATCAAACAAGCCCTGGAAGACTGCGAACAAGCAGAGGCGCATGCACGAGAGGCCGAACACGAGGCCGAGGAGCTGGAAAATGAGGCCGAGAAGACACGGATAGAGCTCCAGAAAGCTCGCTCGGACATTGAGCGGCTGGAGTTGTCGTTGGATCGCAAGCGCCTCTCCAAGGCCGACCTCAAGGATGCATTGACTGAGGCCACCTCGCAACTGGAGGAATTGCAACGCCACAACCGAGAGCTGGACGAGCGCGAGAGACAACACACCTCCACCTACAAACGAGGCAAGCTGCTGCGTGGCCTCTGCAACGCACCTCGCAATCTCGATGTCGTGGGCATCACCGAGTGCTACGTGGATGGGTTCGGAGCTGCCTTTGTCTTTGAACCAACTGAATCCTGCTACAAACCCAAGCCTCCAATTCGCTTGCGCGTCTCGTCTCTCGTGAGCAACACCCAGTTGGCCCAGGCCATCTTGCGCATGAACAAAATGACGCCCGTCATGGTCATGCAGTTTTCCACGACACCCCGGCTTTGGAGAGACTGTCTGATCCAGGGCCATGCCATCAATGGGGATCCTTCGTGTCTATCCGTGGTGGCCCGACACAAGCTGCACGGTGAATTCAACACCCCCATTCTGGATATCAGCGTGACGCAGATGCGCTTCCTGGACTTTGAGGACGAAGAGAACTTCTTTCTGCTGCTGGAAGACGACACTCGCAGTCAGATGCCGCCACCGTTGCAACCGTTGTGTGTGAAACAGGAGTCCCTTTGAGAGGGGGGTGGGGAACGTTTGGAGGGGTTTTCATTCATTCTTGGTCCGCCAGTCTGAGTTAAGCTTTCCGCTGGGAGTAAACTTGCCGTGCACTTGAAACACCATGCCCGTTGACGCAGCGGCCAGCTGTGCCGACAGTCCGTGTGAGACTGCGTGGTACCGGGACTTAATGTCCGCCGCCGCCGCCGAATCATTGTTATCGTCATCACCACCACCACCGCCACCGCCACCGTCGTCAGACGTAACCGCGGTCGTGGCAGTGGTCTTGAGAGGGGCCCGGTTCACCCAGCAGAGAACAATGAGGAGAAGGACAAGAAAAAAGCCAAAGATAATGGCCACAATCATAATGGCCACCCAGTTGTCCCCATGGACCTCACGGCCAGCCCCGTGGTTGACATGTAGCACTTGTTTCTGCTTCTTGGTCGTGGAAGCGTCTTCGTCTCCACTATCACGGCCTCCACCGGGTCGATGGGCAGGTCCTGGCCTCATGTGTCCCCCGCCACCAGAGATGGGTCGATGTGGCCGAGCAGTAGCAGGTTGAGTGGCCACGTTGTTATGCACAGACGGTCCCTTGGGCGCAGTCGTATGATGATGCACAGACGGAGCCTTGGTGGTGGTGGTGGTGATTACAACAGCCGCGGTAGTGCTCTCTGCATCGACTTGAGCATCTGGAGGCACCACTGCTTCTGTTGGGGCGACGGTGCTGGTAGCAGGAGGCGTGGTCTCTGGAACAGTCTCGGGGACAGTCTCAGGGACAGTCGCCGGGGAAGTCTCAGGAACCGTTGCTGGCGAAGTCTCTGGAACAGTCGCTGGTGAAGTCTCAGGAACAGTCGCGGGGGAAGTCTCAGGAACAGCCGCGGGGGAAGTATCGGGAACCGTCGCTGGTGAAGTCTCGGGAACAGTCTCAGCAACAGTCTCAGGAACAGTAGCTGGAGAAGTCTCAGGAACAGTCACTGGTGAAGTTTCCGGAGCAGTCTCCGGGGAAGTCTCAGGAACAGTCGCTGGGGAAGTTTCCGGAGCAGTCTCCGGGGAAGTCTCTGGAACCGTCGCTGGTGAAGTCTCAGCAAGAGTCTCTGGAACCGTCGCTGGTGAAGTCTCAGCAAGAGTCTCTGGAACCGTCGCTGATAAAGTCTCAGCAAGAGTCTCAGGAACGGTCACTGGTGAAGTCTCAGCAACGGTCTCTGGAACCGTCGCTGGTGAAGTCTCAGCAACAGTGGACGCAGGTGGGGACTCTGTGATCGTGTCCGAGACGGGATTCTGTGGTCCGGGCAGCTGGAAGACACGCGACGCCGAGTCCAGGTTCGTCACAGGATCGAGGCGAAAGTAATCGACACTCGAGGCGCAGGGAGGTGCTGTCCCTCCACACCAACGACAGAGAGCTGCGAGGGCCGCGTCAGGGAGTTCGTTGCCCACCCCCACCGGTACAACACGGACGCCAATCTGCTGGGCATACTTGGCAGCCCTGACGGCGGCCTCCAGGTTGCGAGTGTAGTCATCACAAGGCTGGCTTTGAGGACTGCATCCAATGGCAGTGCTAGGCAGCCCGTCCGTCACCAAGTACAGGACCTCGGGCAAGGAGGACGCTTTGCCAGTTGCTGCAATGACAGTGTCCATCAGAGGGTAGGCCATTGTTGGCGTAGCCGAGCCCGGCAAGTGCAGTGCCATGGTCATAATGGCGTCCTCCCAGTTTGTGTAGTAGTCTGGATGGGCCAGTTCAGCATGCAGGTGAGCCAGGGCATCCAGGATGGGTTGGGCCGACGAGACGTAGTCAACCACGAGCTCGGTTTTGGTGGCAAAGCGATACAATGCCACGCACAGTCCAGGAACGGTCCCATTGAAGTGAGGACCCTGTGTCGCTTGTCCAAACAGATCTCCCGCGATGATCCCAGACAACTTGCCACGGAGAGATCCAGATTCCCCAGCCTGTCCTTTGTTAGGGGACAACCAGGTTTGAGCCATGGACCCCGACACGTCAATGCCAATGGCCACGCGACGCACACATTCCGTTCCGTCTACACGGGACCCCTTCCTCAAGGAGGAGGAGGGTGCAGCTTCAACGACAGCCACGATACACAGTGCCAGCAACAGCCAGGCCTTCATCCTTTGGAGGGTTACAGACTCATGCACAAAAATAGAGGTGAAATCAGGGGGTTACTCAGGGAGCGACAGGGCAAAGAAGTGTAAATGACAGAGTCCCACACAAAATATTCTCCTCTTGATGAGACGGGAGGGGTTTTTAATGTTTCTTGTGCGTTCACTTCAAGACACGCCGCAATTCGAGCCAGGTGCCAGGAGAGAAAAGGTTTTCCCTTATCCACAACCACAGCAGCCAGCTACACACAATGGCGAAGAACAAATATCCCGCCAAGACCATGGCCACCACCAGGATGTGGATGTGGTCCATAACCAGGAAGAGGGCCACGCTCACGGAGAAGAGGATCGTGGTGAACATGATGAGCGGATCCCCCTTGATGTACAGGACGAAAATGATTTCCGCGGTGGCAAGTACAACGGCTGCGCGGGCAATGTAGACGGCACGTGCCCTGGACCATCGTAGTTCTTCAGAGACCGTTGGCTCGCGGTTCAAACTTTTGAGCAGTCCAGCTGGAGGACCGACGCTGCGACGTTTGCTCATCTTTCTTTTTCCCGTCGTGTGAACTCCTCTCCCCCTCCTTTGATCCCTACGCTTGGAATCTGAAAAAAATTTCTTGACCCCCGGTGGCAATCCTCCCCCGTGGATAGGAAAAAAAAACAACAACAACATGACGACTGTCCTGGTGACGGGAGGGACTGGATTCTTCGGTCACAACCTGGTCGCTGCCCTGCTATTGGACGACCGAGTGGGTGACATCCATGTGTATGCTCGCAATCCACCGCCCACGGAGAACCGTCTCTCGCGCTGGGCCATTGACGGACGTTCCATGATCTCACATGCCCCAGAACCTGTGGGCAACAGCGAAAATTGTCGGGTCTTCCAAAGCGCAGAACCCAATGCTATCTTTGCGAATCCAAGGGTGCTCTTTTTCCAAGGCGACATTTGCGACGAGGCCGCCCTGACCAAGGCTGCTGAGGGCTGTACGGTCCTCTTTCATGCTTGCGGGGACACCCGTTGGTGGAATGCCAAGAATCAAGAGCAATGGGAGACCAATGTGCGGGGCACGACCACAGCCATCAAGGTGATGAGCAAGTCGCCCACTCTCAAGCGCTTCATCTACACCAGCACCGTGGATGTCATGGGCCACTACGATGTGGATGCCTACAAACCCGGGGCATACGAGCACCTCACCGTTGATGGCGCCCTCGACGAGAGCTGGTCCTGGGGCATGAACTCCTACTGTGACTTTGGTTACAACTACGCCAGCACCAAGCGCGAGGCAGAGAGGCTGGTCCGCAACCCTTACGAACACGACACCAAGATTGGCGCCAATGGAGGCTACATTGTTATCCGCGCCGGGTCCATGCTGGGTCCCTGGGACGTGACCGATCAGTACGGACGCCTGTTCGGAGAGCTCAAAGCACGTACGCTGGCGGGCATCCCGTGCGGAGGGACCAGCGTGTGCCACGTACAGGATGTCGCCAGGGCTCACATTATGGCCGCTTTTGCTCCCACGCTGGAGCACGACCTCTACATCTGTGCCGGCATTAACATGACCTATCGGGAGCTGTTCCGGGCCATGCGCTCGGTGCTCTCTGAGTACCGTTCCGACAACAGTGCTCCCATTGGTGGCATCTGTGGAAGGGACATTATCCCCGCTTCGTTGCTCTGGTACTACGGCTGGTTCTGTGAACTCTACGCCAACTACTGGTCAGGATCGGAACCCGAGATCAATCCAGGGCTGGCCCGCTACATGTCGTGCCTGGCCTACTACAATTCCGACAGGGCGCAAGGAGAACTGGGTTATCCCGAGCAGAGCTTGCGCTGGGGCGAGGCCATCTCAGAGTCTTACGAGTGGTACAGGGCCCGTGGTCGTTTTTGATGCAAGACAGTGAAATGAAACAGAGAACTTTCAAAAAAAGCAGACGACCTTGTCATATCCTGGCTGATTCGCATTCGTTGGGGGAGTGCTGCAAAAAGATCCATCATCATGCTCTCACTCTTGTTCGTGACTCTGGTTCTGGTCGGAAGCGTTTCGGCATCTCGACGATGGGACGAGGACGGATCCTGGGAGGATGAAGAGGAGCCCAGCGCTGGCTTCTGGGTTGTAGTGGGAGTGGCTGGTGCCGTTGCCCTCGTGCTCATCGTCATGATCATCTGGTACTTTTGCTGTCAAACGCAAACGGCCATCACCGGAACACCTGCTGGAGGCATCTACTCGGCTGTGCTGCATAATGTGCAAGGGAATGCTTCTGGTGTCGCGGTAGGGCCCGGTGCCGTCTTCACACCAGCCGGAGTGCCACTGCAATCGACTAAGCGGGAGTGATGCATAACGTTGTGCAACACTGACTACGACTCGGTTGTCCACCGGCATCCCACCCCCACTCGATAAAAAATTTGATCGATGAAAATTTCGCCAAGTTTTCCGGAGAAAAAATGAAAAGGCCCGCGCACTCCCGGAAACGATGGAACGCACCTCAAGGCACTGCCCATGCACGGTTTTGCACGTTTCCGGGCCGATCCAGCTCAATAAATTTTTCGTTTTCGCTGAAGGGAGTTTGTATCACTTTTGGCCCAACAGACCGTGCTGCACGGATCGAGTTTTAGGGCCTGGAGAGGGGGTATCCCAAAAATGTCACTTTTGGGAAACGCCGTCAACGATGTTACATAAGCAACTTTGGAAAAACGTCCATGTGGGACCTGGAGACATGACTCCATGGGTGGGCTGGAGACCTTCCGGAGCCGGAAAGTTTTCGACTTTTTTCGCCGGTAACCGGAAATCTCCAGGCCCTCCAGACTCCACGGGGTCAAAATCTCCAGCCCCTCCAGACTCCATGGGTTAAAAATCTCCAGGCCGTTCAATCTCCATGGGGTGGAAATCTCCATGGGATGAAAATCTCCAGCCCGACGACAAACTCCCAGCCCTCACGAACAATTTTTTTAAGATTGAAATTTTCCGACGCAAAACTTTCCGGCTCCGGATCGTCGGGGTCCGACACCCTGGAGTTGAGGTCTCCAGGTCCCACATGGGCGATTTTCCAAAGTTGCTTATGTAACATCGTTGACGGCGTTTGCCGAAAGTGACATTTTTGACATACCCCCTCTCCAGGCCCTAAAACTCGATCCGTGCAGCACGGTCTGTTGAGCAAAAAGTGATACAAACTCGCTTCAGCGAAAATGAAAAATTAATTGAGTCAGATCGGCCCGGAAACGATCAGAACCGTGCATGGGGAGTGCCCTGACACGTTTCTGATCATTTCCAATGAAACGCGGGGCTTTTCATTTTTTCGATTGTTCCGGCCGTTGGAAAAAATTTTCATCTGCCCTGACTGACTGACACAAACAAACACAACGTGCGAAAAAGGTGTTTTTGCGAGCATGGACGATGATGCGGTTCTTGTTCATTCTGTGGCACAGGTAGCAGCGTGTCATGTGCCCATTGGGGAGGATCTACGTTTTCGTCCCGTTAGCAACTGGGAAGCACGAGCGCGTGAACTGGCCACTGCTTTGAGACGGAGCAACCGTAGTCTGTGGGAAGTGCAAGAGACGCTGGCCGAGCTTCAATGCAGACCAAGAGAGGAGGCGATTGCGGACGATCTTCGACAGAGGCATGCTCAGGAGCTGTCAACCGTGAGGACTCGAGTGGCTGGACTAGAAGGACAGCTTCGTGAGCAAGACGAAGCCTGGAGGGTCAAACTGGAGGCACTGCAGGCTGTCCATGCTACGCTTTGGAAAAACGAAGCGGATCGTCATGCACTCCTCATGCAGGAGGCCATGGGTAGACTGCAAAGGCAGGAGAGGGACGCAGAGGAGAGACTGCAAAGACAGGAGAGGGAGGCCGAGGAGAGAATGGCCAAGCAAAAGGAAGAAAAGGATCTGGCCCAGACTGCCCAGGTCGTGGAGCTTGTAGCCCAACTCAAGGAGGCCGACGAGAGACGCAGGCGGGAGAAGCGTGAGCTGGCAGATGGGTTCAAGGGTCAAATCGCCGAGGCCCGCAACGCTGTGGAGGCGTTTCGCAAGGAACGCGATGCTGACCGCCAGTCCTGGGCGGAGACGCACCGGGATATTGAAGAAATGCAGCGGCAGGCTGTGGCTCAAGAAGAGCAGGCCAGGAAGGAGACTGAGACGCTTCGGGCCGAGATGGCTGAGCAGCGGAAGCAAGCCGGCAAGAAGCAGAACGCCAAGCACGCTAAGCTGATCAAGGATCACCAGGAGTTGTTGCTCTTGCACAAACGGACGATGGAAGCGGCTCGGGAACTTCGAGTGGAAGTGGGTCAGGTCGAGCAACAGAAGCGAGCGGCTCAGCGAGAACTTGAGGATCGAGAAAAACTCTACGTTCAGCTGGAGAAGATCCACGAACGCTCCACATTCGCCTTGACCGAGGCCCGGGAAGAGCTGTTGGCGGTGCAGGCTCGGCTCAAGGAGGAGGTGGATGCCTCGGCCAAGCTCTGCGACGGAACGCAAATGGAGATGACAGCACTGAGGGACATGCTGATCAAGCAGACGGTGGAAATCAATGGACTCCAGGATGAGAACCAAACGCTGCGACAGGCCGTGTACGGCACTGAAAAGGGCATGCTCATGGTTGCCCTCCACGATCGCACGCAGGAAGTCGTCACTGCTTACAGGAAGGAGGTGGAGCGACTCAATGCGCTGTTGGCTCAGGGTCCCGCTCAAGAGGCACTGCAAAAGGAAGTGGCGGCGCTGCGTGAAATGGTTAAGACGTCCAACGCTGAGCTGCAGTCAGCCAAGCACGAAGCCCAGATTGCTCGCAACGCCTTTGGTCAGACTGAGCAGGGCAAGTTGCTGGAGAAGCGACAGCGGGAGGTGGATGTGCTCCAGCGTGTGGTGACGGCGCTCATCGCTGACATCAATGATGAGGCACGGGTTGACAAACTCCTCGGCAGCCTGAAGAATTACGGCATGCCTCGAGCCACGGTTCAGGCGTTGGAAACGGCAGCGGCCCGGACGTCCAAGAAGGCGAAGAAATGAACTCTCCATTTCATTCATGCGGCATGCCTCGGTCAATCCATTCCAGCATCCGGTCATCAGATTGGCGGTCGTGTTCTTTCAAAACGTGCCACCAACCAATTGCGAAGAGCATCACACCAATGAACATTTTGCCGAGGCATTCGTGGCAGGCGTACAAATCTAGATAGCGTATCATAATCCCGGTGATTCCTCCGATCCAACACATGCCTACAAAAAACCGCAGCATCATGGTCGACTCGCGGCGGTTCCGCTGGCGTGATATTTCAAGTCGGATCGCAATCGTGCCCGCCTCGTTTCTCATTGATTGCATGCGCTCCTCCCGTGTCGACATTCTTAACGTGTGTACCGTGGCTTTTACTCTGTGAGCGGCATGACCTTGGCTTGTGTGAGAAATATGCGATCCCAGAATCCTCCGCTGACGCTGAAACTGGCCTCGTGTCCTCCTGGTGCATGATGGTGATTGCGATGGGCCCGCCTCAGTCTCCGCACGTACAGTTTGAGGGCCATGGGGATCCAGTCTGGCCACCGTTCGACGGGTGTTCCCAAGTGCAGGTCGTAGTGCATGTAATCGTAGTACACGTAGCCAAGTACGAGGCCCACAGCCAGGGCACGGGCGGCATCAACGTCACGAACCACGAAAAAGAGGACGGGAAACACCACAGCCGCAATGGCCAGGCTCATTGGCAGAGGTGTGATGATGCGACGCCGATCCGTGGGGTGAGCATGATGTACAGTGTGGCTCAGCAGTCGAACAACGTTGACGGACCCCTGGCACCATTGAGGTAGCCGTGCGGTCCAAGCCACTGACATGTGGAAGAAGAAGCGGTGCAATGTGTACTCTAGCACGGGCCACACTCCCGCAAACCCAATCACGACGAGGAACACGGTTCCCAGTGTATGAGGTAGCACCCACAGCCATGTGGCGACACATGCAGGCAGCCACGTGATCATGTGCAGCCACCAAGGAGCGTAGGTCAGAGGCTCAAAGTGTGATATCCATCCCTCCCGAGGTAGGAGACGCAGTGAAGTGTCAGCGTCCAGCTTCCGGCCGGCGCTGGAATCCTTGATGGCATCAAACTCGGAGCCCGTCATGCTGAAGACCTGAGCAATGGCGCTTTCCTCTGGGTTCAGGAAGCGGATGCGTCCCCTGTATGCAGTCGGGTCGGGCGAGACTGGTCTCTTGAAACGCACAGGCTCCATTTGAATGTGTCACTTGTTGGTATCGTCTTTAATTTCGCAGCTCCGGCAAAGAAAGTATGGATCGGCTGTCTTGTGTATGCATTCATGCTGCTCGAACCTCAACCGACGTGGTACTGCACCGTCTTCATAGGGACATTCACAGACCATGACCTGTGGCTCTTGGCATTGTGTACACTGCCATATTGGTTCCATGGGGAGGCCAGAGTTCGCCCATTCCCATTGACCTCCCGCATTACGGCAGAGCCGATCAGGACATCGGGCCAGCTGATTGTACCATTTCCCATTTGGATGTCGGTCTGCAATGAAACATACGTTGCTGCCATCTCGAGTGGGACCGGGACGCCCCTTTTGCGGAGAAAACCAGCCCCTTTCCAGACGAATCCGATGGGGTTCCGGGACCTCTTGCATTGTGTCCTCTCCTTCTTGTGTTTCAGAGTGCACAGGAACAGATTGGAGCCGACATACAAAATATTTCCGGTCTTAAACAAACCAAGGACACACAGAGGAGAGGGTCTATCCCAAATGGATGTGAACCAACCAGGAACCCCCTTTCACTCTGAGCACGTCATCACCAAGGCCGACCTGCGGGACCACTTTGCCGCAGTGGTGCAAGCCGTCAATGACGTGCCAGGTCCGCAGTTGAGGGAAACACCGGGCAAGGGATATGGACTCTTTGCGGAGCGTGCCTACAAAATAGGCGAACCCGTCACAGTGTACGGTGGCGTGTGGGTCAGTCGCCATGCAGCAGGGCCGTACGTTATCTCCTTTGGAAAGACGGGCAGCCTGGATGGAGAGTACGGGTTCCTGCCCGACGAAAAGGGCCGCTGGATCAATGATCCGCAAACAGTCTTTGGTCAGACTCCCAAGGAGCTCAAGGCGCTGGAGAATGTGAATGGGATGCGCGGGAGGGGTGCAAACAGTCGCAAGCTGGTCTTCTACGCCACTCGCGATATTAAGAAGGGCGAAGAGCTCCTCTGGTACTACGGGAACGAGTACGAGCGCCACTGGATTTCCGATCCCTCTGAGCAGGAGGAGGAGGAGATGGAAGAGGAAGAGGAAGAGCCTCTTCAAGTGGAGGAGGCACAATCGGCACGGCGTTTGTCGGTGCTGGAGAGACTGCAACTCCAGGGTGTCGACGACGCTGGCATCCAACAGCTGAGACTGTGGTTGGCTCCGCACGGATACACTCTCGCTAGCTTCGACGTCTCTGTGGCTCAGAAGGACCCGGAGCGTTTTGCCCAGTTGCCCCGTGATGTCCGCTACTTGTTGATGCGACACGTGATTGACGGTGCCCTTGCCGCAACAGAGAATGATCCTTGTGTGGGAGTGGCCTACCTTATGTCGTTGGCTTCTGAGATCGCGTCCATGGCCGATGTGATGGACCGGGACGACGGATTGTGGCAGCGCTTTTTCGTGCATGATTTCCAAAGATTCGATGAGCAGGCTGGCTCATGGATTCATAAGCTTGCACGTCCCAGAGCTATGCCATGGCGCTGTGCCTATCTGTGGACGGTCTTCTTCCGCAGACGTTGTCTCCGAGAACTGGCCAGGCGGCGGCACAGCATCCTTGCACATGGCTGGGAACAGTTCTTCAAGCCCTTGTCCTTTGGTGCGCGGGGGTGTGTCACTGCACTTGCCGTCTACGGACGAGAATGGAACTTTGACTGGGATGTGAGTCAAAGGCCAGCCGAGCTGATGGGCTACGTGGGGCCGTTTGGGCTCCGCGGGGCTGGCCAATTTGTCCATCCATCTGATGACGACATTGAGCAGCTGCGTGTTCTGTGGGGCATTGAAACGGTCAGGGGCCGTGACTTGCTTGCGAACCCCGGGCAACAGTTGTACGCGGCGCTTCACAATCTTCCCGAGGGGCTCAACCCCGCTCCCTCCGCGGTTCTGGCGGCTTGGATCCAGGCCCTGGAACCCGTCCATGAGGGGAGTCTCGCATCGAAGCTACCCTGGAGTTATGGCGCCGCCCTGCTGGCATACTGTTGGTTTCAATCAGTGAATCCCGCCCATGCATCTGCACCTCTTTATCTCGCCATTCTCAACGCCCTTCCCGACTACCCCAAGCTGGGCGACAATCTCTTTGTGGGAGCGCAGATTTCCGGCATCTGAATAAAACCCCGCGAAGAAAGAGATGTCCCGTACGATTCGCTTTTTGGAGAGGAAAAGCGTCACTAGAACGAGAGGGCGGTCCTTTTTCCAGCATGGATCAACCTGCGGAGGCGCCCTCTGACCCCGATGAGGTCCTTCGGCAAATGTTCCGCGAGAGACAGTACCCGGATCTAGATGTTCACCAGCTCGACCGCAACATCGACGACATCCCCGTTATCCATGCAGCTGGCCACGATATGCGCACCATGTTTGCACGTGAGTTCATTAGGCTATTGGCCGCCAAGATTGATGCTCCGCGCCGAGCTGGACGAACTCCCACTTGTCAAATGGCTGCTTATCTCATGACCACGGCCACTTATTGGCGCACCCTTTCTCACCTGCTCAACACGGATGATTCCATATGGAAGATGCTATTCGCTCGGGACTTTGTGCAATTTGGCGAACGGGCTCACGACTGGACTCGCAACCGACCCATGCCCTGGAAAAGCGCGTACCTCTGGACGGTGTTTTTTCGTCGCCGGTGTCTGCGATCTTTGCTTCTTGACATCCCGGGCCAGCCCGACTTTCGCATGATTAAGTTTGGCCGTCCCGGTTCTGTGTGTGCTGTTGAGGAATGGGTAGTTCCTGATCGCACCGGTCCTCCGTCGGTTCTGTATGGATATTGGGCTGTGCACATGTCCAGGGTGGAGTTTTATCCTGTTGATCAGACGGGAGGCTTTCAACTGCTGAGTTCCCTGCTGGAAGGCCGAAGTGCGCATACCGAAGATCAAGGACGTGCGTACCTGTCGAACCTTCCCATTGTCTCGTTTCCGGGAGACGCCCTCATGACCAGTATGGTCCGTATTTCGCAACGAGAGTACATGGCCGACATGCGCAAACCGCCTCGACCACTACGAGACATTTTTGCCTCGGTCCTTGTTCCAAAGCGGCAACTCGCATGGGATTACTCGGATGCCCTGTATGCTTACTGTTCGTTTGGACGAGCGAGACCACACGGAGCTTCTGCGCCCATCTTGGAGGAAGACCAGGCTATCTTTGATTTGCTTCCTCACTATCCTCATGCTAGGGACCGCAAAGGCGAGGAGAAGCTTTATCTTGGAGCGCATGCTCAATGAAAGGACCGGATTTGTTCATTGCTTAGCTGGATGTCCCTGGTCCAGGGCCTTGATCAGCAAGTACATGGCTGTTGTCTGTCTCTCTGTGCGCTCCCCCGCAGGAATGGCTTGCATGCGTTCCACCAAGAGAGAAGGTCCGTTGAGTCCAGGAACCCACAGCGCATCCTGACCATCGTAGCCTGGCTGCTGGAGCAGACGTCGCACATTGTCGACCTGGCCACTGAGAGCAGCCTTGACAAGGAGGGGTTCCTCTTGACCGATTGTGTCGGCGATGAGCGTGACCGAGGAGAGGTCCTGATGCATGTGATCCACTCCAATTTGGTCGAGCATCTTCATCAGGTCGTTGTGATCGTCGTCGTCTTCGTCGTCCTCGCCGTCTTCATCCACTGGCGCTGGCGGCTCGTCCATGTTTGACGCGGAAAACGAGGTTACATCAGGATCATCGCCCATGGTCGTGGTCGTCGCGGTCTTGCGTTTCTTCCTAGACGTTGGCAGTCGTCTGACACCACGCCGACCACCACCACCTTTCCCTCCAGCTGGTTCTTCTTCCGGGTCAAACTCCTCGCCCAAGAACTCAGCGTCCAACAGGCCACGCATCTGGGTGGCGTCTGCCTTGAGAAAGCGGGCATCCTGCTCGAGCTGGGCCATGCGATATTTGTGCCGCTCCTTGGGATCGAGGGGCACGTTGGGATCGTCAAAGTCGTGGAGAATGCGACACATTTGCTTGTAGGCTAGGTGCATGGCCTCAATGGTCTTGAGGCCCATCAAGACGATTTTCCCCGTGTTGGCAATGTTGGCACAGAAGCTGGTTCCATCAGGAAGGTGGCCCTTGTAGATTAGGTTAATGAAGCCTCCCGGGTCCCAGGTAACCTTTTCCTCGTCCGAGTAGAGGAGACGAGTCAGGTGCACACCATCCTGAGGGAGAGCGCCGCTGCCCACAATGTTTTGAATCCCGTCACGATGGCAGTCCAGGTGACCCTCCAGCGTTGTGACGATGAGCTTGCCCGTCTTTTGTGAACGCATGATCAATGGGATGGCCTCAATAGTCTGCCGGAAGAGGTGACTGTAGAGGAGGGCCTCGGCAGGCGTGCGGGCCCGAATGATAACCATCTTGCCACCCGTGTAGAGCATGAGCGTGGCCGGGTTGATGCGAACCGTCAGGGCCGCGTGGTTGGGCGGCTTGTACTTGGTGTTGGGCATGTACTGGGCCATGCGGACCAACGGGAGAGGACCCCGGACTGTCTGGCTCTTGAGCGACATCATGTAGACAATGTTCACCACGGCCGTCAGTACGTGGGTCTCCTTGCTGAGCCACTCACACACAGCTGGTTTGGTCTGACGCATGCTTCGGATGAGGGCAAGAGCGGCATCATTCCCCTCCTTGATGCGACGGGCACGAGTCTCGGCATCGACACCAAAGTTGAATCTCCGCACAGGGGCACCGTCCGAAGGAGATGACGAAGACGATGACGGAGCAGTGGAGCGTTCTCGCTTCATCGCGGACTTGGCATTTTCCCACGCAGCAATGTTTCTAATTTTTGTGCTGTCTCTCCTTGAAACACTCATTGGATAAAGATTTTCTGCAGCTGACATCCATTCGCTTTTGCATTGCCAGTTATCGAGTGAAGTCCGCCCCCAGCCCTGCCCATTGAACGATCCTTGGTAGGAGTCTGGCCAGAGCGGGGGCAAAAAAGATGGACCACCCGAGGGGCCCGCATTACCTGCTCTTGCCAGTGACGCTGACAAAACAGTTGCGTTCGCGTGATGCCAAACCCCACTACGCCGTTCGTCCCTTCCGCGGCCAGCGTGCGTTACGTGTGAACAGGGGCGATCACCCGGAGCTCTTTCGTCAGCTGACTCAGTTTCGTGGACTGCAACGTGGCGATCCAGTGCCAACGGAACGCGTCATGACCGGGGAACTCTCCGATGGCAGTGGTCACGTTACACTCGTGTATCTCAAGCAAAGGAGCCCGGCGGACTATCCCGGCCTGTTTCTTGTGGTCGATGGCAAGGGCACGACGTACATGGTTCGCCTCTTGGAGGGCGAAAGGCACGAGCATTGGTACAGAAACGGACCTGGGAGCGTGATGACCGTGCACTCTGAGCCACGTGCTCCAGCTGCTGGAGGGACCAGCGAGAATCCCGTTGTGGTTGCGGAGGAACGCGCGATCAAAGTCAAAGTGAAACGCCGTCACCAGAGAGCCGATGATCGCGACGAACGCATGCGTCAACGCGAGGCACACGAGGTGCAGGCTCAAGTGGCAGAGGCGCTGGCACTGGAAGAGCAGCCACTGGAAGAGCTGCCGGCCCCCCTGGCTCCAGAGCTGAATGAGCACCCGCTCTCGGTGGACGTTTTGCACGATCTCAAGCCCGTGGTGCCGGTCAGGGCAGACAACGAGTCGACGTTCACCATGCAGACGGTGAACGCTCTGATTGGCCAGATGAGCGACATGACGCCCGACGTGAACCGAGAGACCCGCATCCAGTGGGCTCTGTACATGTTGCAGCACAACCTTCGTCTCCACCTGGACAATGAAGTGGGACGCGCCGTCAACGAGGATGCCCTTCGTCAATGGCCCAAGCGCTTCGAGACGTTTCGTGGCCTCTACGAACACGGGGCCTCTGTGCTGCTCAACTCGCAGCACATGTATGGACCTCACGACATTCCAGGCTTTGCGGAGAACGTCCATGACGAACTGCATCCACACGTGCTGCACATGCGTTGCTACGCAGTGTTTGCCCCTGATGAAAGGATCCGTGCCATTGCCTGCAAGGCCAGCGGGGTGGAGACGACGATGGACCAAGGAGACGTGCTCACCGCCCTGTTCTTGCAATTTTGCCGTCGTCACCACGGTAACGCCTACTACGTGAGGGACGAGCAGGGCAAGTACCTGGCGGACTACCGCCGTCTCGCACATGCCCTCTACGAGGAACGCATCGAGACAACGGTGGCTGCCCACATGGACGACTACGCCGAGCGCCTGTTGCATCCCAGGCCCCAGGCGTTTGATCCATACCACCCACTGTTCAGCGACGAGGAACTCTCTCAGTTCCGCGAGATGGAGTTGGAACACGAGGAGAATGAGCGCGAGGCTGCTCGAGATTTTGCCGAACAGGAACGCTCAGAGTACGCCAGGCTGAAGCTCAAGCGCGACCGAGAGGCTGAGGAGGCAGCTGCTCGTGAGGCTGCCGGGAGAGGAGATATCCCAGAGTATGGTGCTGTCACTCCAGCGTCGAAGAAGCAGGCTGGTGCCACTCCCAAGGGAAGCCCCAACTTGCCGGCAGAAGTCATGATTTGTGCCAGCATTCAGAGACTGGCCAGCCGTCTGATGGGACCTCCTCGGACACAGACCAAGCCAAGCAAGGCAGTCGCCCAAGCGACACCAGCGGTTACAGTCAAGGACAAGGCACCCACACCAGCTGCTGTGTCTCAGGACAAGGAAAAGGCGAGCAAAACAGCCCCAGCCGTCATGCCCGCGGGAGACATCAAGTTGCCCACGCTGGCTAGCGTTAAGGCAGCCCTGGAGGCTCGACCGCGTATCGAGGCCACGATCCTTCCCGTGTGTAGCGTGTGCAAGACTCCTGGCGCCATGGCCCGATGCCCTTCCTGCAAGGTGGCCTACTGCGGCGTCAACTGTCAGGAGAAGGACTGGGATGCTGACCATGCCACAAGATGCAAGTAAAAAAGGAGAGAATGTCGTTTACTGCGTTCCCGTGAAGGCCTTGAACGGCTCCAAGTGCATCACATCGCCTGCAAAAAGCGGAGGCAGCGTGTTGCTGGCTTCCTCCCCATTTGCCCAATGGGAAAAGTCATCCCAAGCCTTTGTGTCGCACACAAAGAGGCTGCTGGCGTACTCTGCACCATCCGAGGCATTGCTGTCAGAAGACGAGGTGAAGACGTTCGATCTCTGGTGCTTGGCCAGCAAGTCGGCAACGGGAGGCAACGGAGGCGGCAGAGCGGTCGGATTCTCGTCCATCGAGCGCTTGAGAGAAGGCTTTCGCTTTCGTGCAGGTCTCTCGACGACTGCAGGCATCGGTTCTCTGTGGTTGTGATTGCGGGGAGCCCTCTTGACGACGGCGGTGGCGGCGGCGGGGGTCTTCTGTTCCTGCTGTTCCTGTGGCTGGGATTCGACGATCTGCACAACGGGCAACTGTTCCAGACCGCGTATGGCATCCACAACGGGGCGTGTCAGGGGCTCTTCCAGGAGCTCTCGGGGTGTGCACGTCAGAGCGTCAGGGGTCCAGTCCATGCGACAGTCGTGACTGCGTCGCGAGACTCCTCCCCATGGACGAATGATGGAGAGCGCAATGAACACGTTGAGCACGTCGTACTGGCGGCGTTCCCATCCAGGCAGAGTGACCTGGTTGTGGGCATCCTGCGATAGGTCGTAGAAATCCTTGCGAAACCATGAATCTCGGAGCTTGGTCCTCACGGGGTGTTCGAATAGATAGTAGAGCGCCAGTGTCAGACGCTGCGTGTCTGACGCCCCCTTTCCCTCAAATTAACACACATTTTTAAGGCGGAAAGAAATGACGAAACCTTGTGTGACAGCTCCGACATGACAAAATCATCACAGGACATGCGGTTGGCCGATAGTTGCAAGACGCGAGTGCGAAAGGTTCGGTATCCAGCCTCCCCGTACCAGGTCCACATGCCTCGGCCTGATGCACGTGCAACGAGGCCAATGGCCTCCCAAATGTGGAGCACGTCGTAGATGCGACGTTTGGTGATGACGGCACCTGCATCGGCAAGAAGGTACTGCATGGCAAACACAGGAAGTTCTCTGCTGTCTGCCGGTTGAACGCTGTAGAAGGCTCCAGCAGCATCCACCACAATGGCGAGCATTCGATGGGCAGCCTCGTAGAGTGGAAGGGTACCATCCGCGTCAGAGCGACGTACACGACCTGGCCTGAGGCGTGTCGCGTACGCCGCCTTTTGCATTTTTCTCTCCAAGGGGGCGGGAAGGTTCTTCACCGAGTGGGACCCTTTGTCTCCTCCGCGACTCGGCAAAAGTTTGCACCTCCCCGTCGTTCCGTTTTCGGAACTCAGAAAAATATTATTTTTATTCCTCCGGATGACGACATCGAGAAATCGGATTTTTCTTCGCCAAAGTCCTCTGCCGATGGTGGTGACGGTGGATCCCACAATAACAGCGGCTGCGTCGTCGGCGTCGTCTCCCTGATATTCGCTGCTTGCAGTTCAATCTGTATGGCTTCCCTCTCCAGCTCGTCGGGATCGAGAGCAGAGAGTTGTCCAAACAGCCAGGGGTTCGATTCCACCCGATAGTCGATACCCCTGCGAGCAATGGCGGCCGCAAATCCGTGGCTGTGCAAATACAAACCAGTGCCCAGTTCGTGGTCCTGCACACGGGCAAAGAGCTTGCACTGTTGCTCTGTGAGTTGGAGCTTAAACTCTCGGCAAACGGTGGTGCAACTCGAGCAATAGGGGCTGGTGTTGAAGGAGGCACCGGCAAGAGTAGAGACGGACTTGTGCAATGCACGATCAATGGTGCTGAATTTGGCAGCGAGGGCCCTGGCTCGCGGGTGATGATCCCATACGTGAACATGCCGCACTTGCTTGCAGCAAGTCTCCAGATGTTCTGGACTGGCAGGAGAGCACTCGACAAAGAATATCTCGCAATCGCGTGGAATGGGACCGCGGGCTGCCAACTCCTGGGGCGTCACATCATGTGGCACAAATACAGTGGCCAACGTCGGGTGAGCCATGTGGAAGGCCCATGCTGCCAAGGCTCCACTAATGGTAGTGCAGCGATAGATTACGAAACGTGCCGTCATTTGTCCTCCGATACAGGAGCCCCCTTGCCTCGGAATGGAATATTGCGATCGAGAACAAAAAAAATTTTTTTATGGGCCCCTCGCCACCTCGAGACCCTTGAGACGTGTGTACTCGCGCTGTGCAACGTCCACGGCTCTCTGATGAATGGCCACCTCTTCGGGAGATGGGGGAGGATCCTGCGACTTGAAGGCCTCCAAGTCTTTCTCAGCCAGACGCAAAGTCTCCAGGGCTGCCAACTGCCGTTGTGCCAGCTGAGCCACGCCATCCGTGGCACTTCCACCAGGTACGATGAAAACCGGCGCAGGGGCTGGCACAGGCACAGGAACAACTCCAGGGACGGGTGCAGGCTGAACAAAGATGACGGGAGTTGTACCGCCTTGGTTGCCGCTCTGGTACCCGCCTTGGTTACCGTTTTGATAACCACCCTGGAAGCCTCCCTGGTTCCCTCCTTGAAACCCGCCTTGGTTTCCACCCTGAAACCCTCCCTGGTTCCCTCCTTGGAACCCGCCGGGACGTCCCTGAGGTAACCCTTGGGGGAATCCTTGTGGAAACCCTCCTCCGCCCCTTTGCTGTTGTTGCTGCTGAGGCTGCTGTTGCTGCTGAGGCTGCTGTTGCTGGGGACCACCTTGAGCACGACTGGTCTTCTCATCGCGTCTCTTCTGCTTCTGGGCCTTGGACAAGTTCTTCTGCTCCATCTGCTCGCGGGCAATGCGGTTGGCCTCGGCCTGGTGCTCATTCTGTCGCTTGAGCTCGGCCTCGTGCGATCGAAGGGCCTCGGTGTGCTCTTGCTGTCTTTTGTGAAGGGCCGCAGTCTCGTCAGCATGTCGCTTGGTCTCTTCGGCCAGTCGCTTGTCTGAAGCCTCCCTGTCCCGCGTTGCCTTGGTGTGTTCCTCAGTCGCCTTTTGGGTCTGCTGCATCTGCTCCGTGTGCTTGTCCCTTGATTCGCGCTGGTGCTTGGATTCCTCCTCCAGCCGCTTGCCCTGGGCAGTGTGCTCATCCAGCGCCTTTTTGTGCTCCGAGGTAGCCGTGTGAAGTCGTTTCGCGTGCTCCGTCTGCTCCTGGACGGCCTTGGTATGGGCTTCCTGCTTCTCACCATGCTCACGGACCGCCTCGGAGTGCTTGTCCAACGCCTTCTTGTGCTCATGGGTAGCCTGGGTGTGAGCAGTCGTGGCCGCCGTATGCCTTTCCTGTCGCTCGTGATAAGCCTTGGTCGCCGCTGCCTTGCGATCGTGGTTCTGCTGACGCTGAGCAGCCTGGCCCTCTCGATTCTTCACCTGACCCGGCTGCGCACCTCCCCCACCTCCACCGCCGCCGCCGCCTCCTTGACCTCCCCCGCGACCCTGGTGAGGTGGAGTCGGTGCCGGGCGCGTCGGTCGCCGTTGCTGCTGAGGACGCTGTTGCTGTTGCTGGTGTTGTGGCTGCTGCTGCTGCTGTTGAGTTGTCCGAGTCTGCTGCTGATGGCGTTGTGGCTGATGTTGGGTCGTCCGAGTCTGCTGCTGATGGCGTTGTGGCTGATGTTGGGTCGTCCGTGTCTGCTTGTGAGTCGTCGTGGTGCTGGTGTGATGGGTGGTATGGCCACCACGCGTCTCCTGGCTCTTGTGCGTGACAGTTGAGCGTTGGGTGTGCGTCTCCTGTCGGGGACCAGCATTGTGAGGTCGTTGAGCCGGCTTCTTCTTGTGGTGTTGCGCCGCCACGGCCTTCTTTCTCGCCTGCTGCTGGTGCGCCGTCAGCTTCTTTCGCTTGACATGCTTGCGCTTGTTCGTGTTGTTCTCGATGAGCTGGTAGGCCTGCTCCATATCCAACTGTCCAATGGGCGATGCCACCAGTGCTTCGGCATGCCGACAGATTTGGTGGACCTGATCCAGCGACGCAAGCGTCCCCTTCTCACTTAGGCCAATGTCGGCCATCACGTCCTGAAGATGGGCCACCTCTGCCATAAGATGAGCTCGTACGTGTTCCTCAGTGGGCAGGGCACGTTCCACATCGGGGCCCATTTCGTGGGCCTCGAGCCACGCATGAGCCCGATAACGAGTCTCCTGCTGCTCTTCTGCAGGTGCTCCTTGATCGAGAGCCAATCCGTCGGCAATCTCGTTTCCCAGCGCGATAAAGTCCTCATGGCTGAGAGGGTCCGCAGCGGCCTCCACAAGGCCTCGTTCCACAGCCAAGAGCAGCAATGCATGATGATCATGGGAGGCACTCAGGTTGGCGGGATGGTAGGCATCTCCAATGACGTGACAAGCATGGACGTGATCTCCTTGATTCCAATGGGCTTTTTGACATTCTGCCCCGCAGTAGGTTGCTAGTCTGCAACCTTTGCATCGTGCGGGGGCAGCAGGGGCGGCACAGTTCCAGCACATGGAGGACCCATATTCGGCCGCCGCCTCCTCCGTTTCTGCCATGAATGTTACTCACCGCCCCAACAAAGGGCCACTGTTCAGATGAGGGCTGCTAGTTGTTAATGTAGAGGACAGCCATTTTTGATGCACAACTGTTACCTCTTCCCCTGTGCACGTTGTCAGACACATGGAAGGGCCACACTGAGATGAGCAAATCCACCACTGACAACGAGGGACACACGCTCGTGGTGGTGAGCAATGATGAGCCAGCCGATCGGGTGTCCTACTCCATCCAAGTGGCCGGCAAGGCCATTTTATGGCTGGACCTCTTCTGGGCGGTCGCCTGGTTTGTGGTTGCCCTCGTCATGGGATTCTGGACAACGCCCCTGCCACCGACGCTCATCCCGGGGCTGCCCACTTCCGAGTACGATCAGACCCTGGAGTACCGGGCCAGTCACAGAGCCCTGGCCTTTCATTTCCTCTTGCCAAGCATCTACTTCTCGCTCGCAACGGGGCACAGTCATGAACCCCTCATTGTGTGGTACATGCTACCCATTGGGGCTGTGGTGTTCACGGACGTGTATGCCAATGTGGAAAACTGGGTGCATCTGAGCCGAGACACGATCCCTGCCTTTTTCATTTTGGAGGTGGTCATGGCCACTTCTGCGCTGGTCATCAGTGTGGGTGCATTTGCCTGGTACCAAGCAGCGTACTGGCATTTCCGGCTGACGGGCAGACGGTTCGATCATGCCATTCCCAAGCCAGCACTGCAGAGTGCGCCTGCTCAATCTTCTCATGCAGAATCGAGGTTCCTGCAAACACAAGACGACAGTCAAATTGACTTGCTGCGCAAGGCTCAGATACGACTCCCCTACTTTGGGCAGGCACTTGGAACGCAAATGCGGTTAAGATTGCCACCGTCGGGCAGAACAAAATGAAAGGTTTATCCTCGGTCTCCGGGATAATCGAAGAAATCCTCGGCCTCCATACCGTTGTAGTTGTCCTCATCCTCATCGTAATGCATAATGGCACCGGCCATGGCCTCACGCTCAGCGGGTGTCCGGTCAAAGGCATTGCGACCATACACTTGATCGGACATGAACGCAGCAGCCGGCTGTATGAAACCCACTGATTGGACTCGGTCATAAGGGTCAAACACCTGGACTGGGGGATGCACGCCGACTGGACGATCGTCGTCGAAAAAGTCCTCGGGATCCGTTAGACGCGAAAGCGGAGGAGCTCGAGTAACGTGCTCGTCCAAATTCACCGGCTGTCTCAAGCGAGCGGAACCGTTCACCGACGCCACGCCCGGTGCCGTGGATGGATCCGCTGCATAATGAGTGTAGTGGTGGGTCGTTACCGGCGCGTCCGATAAATGAAAGCCCCCGTCATTGCCAAAGTACGTGAACGATGGCTGGCTGGCCTCCTCTGACAACATGAACCGTGAAACCTCAGTTGGATCCACTTGGGACGGTGGCGTCGGCGGTGGCACGTTGCGTGATTCGTCGCTGATAGGAGTGGCAGCAGGCTGTTCCGCCTCTCTCCGTACGTCGATGACTGTGCGTCCGCGTAGGTCGGGTAGTGGCCGGGGACCCGAAAGGCTGGCGTCGTCCGACAGTATGAAGCGTGAATTTCCAAAGGTACTGTAGCCACTGTTGGGAACCATGCCGCCGCCTCTAGAAACACCACGGCCGCGTCTGCCACTGTCGCCGCCAACAGCACCAAGCAGCTCGCGCATTGCCGCTTGCGTGTCAGTGCTGTTGTCATCAAACATGGAGCCTACAAAATGCAACTGAGGATAGGTAATGGGTACGTCATCGCCGTTGTTGTCGGGCTCGGCGTGGTCCACATCCGACTCTTGCTGCTGTTGCCATCTTCCACTTCCAACGGCCGGGATGCGAACGTGGATATCATCGATGTGCAGCAGGTGGTACCATAGGTGGCGCCAGATGTTGCAATAAATGTGATTGTGGTTAGGTTGGAGTGCGGCCGTTATGATATCCAAAGAAGCATCCTGAAGAGGTCCCGTAGGAGGTCGTTGTAAGGCACCTTCATCGCGCAGCATCTCGACCACATGCATCCGAAGCCGGACACCCAAGTCAATGGGACTAGTGGGAAACTTGGCACGCAACCGAGTTACGCATGCCTCACGGTACCATGTTCCCTCCCACATGTGGGGTGCGCATGGCTGCGACTCTGTCCCATCATCGTCATCGCCGTAAGCACACATTCCATTCCTATCTCCACCGCCGTATTCCTCCGAATGCGAGGGACAAGCGTGACGACAAAAAGAAGCACCGTCGTTGCACCATGCTTGACCGCAGTCGGGACAGGGCTGGGACACGACCAGTCGTATGCAGGAGATGCATTCGCTCAGGGTGTCGATCGATTCATCCACTGTGGGACGATTGTTGAGGTCTCTCAACGTGTTCACACGTTCCAGCAAGTCAATGGGTCCAGTACGCTCGACGTGATAGGAACGAGTAGGAAACACATCAGATTTGAGCTTCTTGATCACAGAGGCGGCTGACTCGATTGGTCGATCCTCTTGCTTGAATTTCACATACAGCTCACCAAGTTCCGCGACCATTTTTGCATCCGGTTCGGACTCCGTCGCCATTGTCTTGGCGATGCGCAGTTTTTCCTCCATTTCCTTGGCCAGCTGCCGTGTCATCTCCTCCTTCTCCGCCTCGAGTCTTTCCTCCTCGGCGAGGTCGCTGTGTTTCTTCTTGGCCTGTGCGAGCATGGACTGGGTGGCCAGCACATAGGAGGTTTGCAGGTCAGGACCGCCCGCCCCGTCAAAGAAGCTCTCGCACAGCATGGTGCTCTTCAGGTGGCTGTGCAGCCAGCTACCCGTGCGGACGGCAACCATGCCGCTTGTTGCATCAATCTGAATGTAACTTTCCATCAGCTGATCGGCGCTGGGCAGCTTGTCCTCGTCCCGGGCCTGAGCAGCATAACGTTGAATGACGGAACATCGAGTCTCCTCGGCCGTTCGACGCTGATTGAAATTCTCGGGCACATAGATCATCCGGGTTCCATCGCACACGTCGATGAGGTACTTGACGGGACCAGTGTTGTCAAAGCCGACGCGTTCAGTTTTGATCCACAGCTCGGAAGCGGACATGGCTCCTGATGCAACGTGTCGGATGCGCGTCGTGATCACGTCCTCAAACAGGGAGCGCGATATCTTCTTCTGCTCGGCAAGCTGGGCCTTGACCAGGGCTCGATCCTTGACCTCTCCTTTGAGGCGCTCCAGTTCCCGGACAATGCCAGAGGCCTGCGCTTGGACGCTGGCAAGCGTGTCCTCGGACGTGCGAAGCTTGTCTTGGGCCTCGCCCCTTGACCTGAGAACAGAGAGAATCTCGTCGTCCTTCTCCTTGAGTTGCTTCCGCAGCGGGGCCAGCTGTGACACCTTCAATGCCAGCGGATCCACACTGGCATTGAGATCGTTGATTTGCCGCGTGAGCAGGACGTAGCGACCCCCATCTTCAGACACGATGGCCTCCAGGAGAGCCAGGTCGGGGCCGTAGCTTTTGATCCAGGACCGGCAGCTGGGACAAGTGTTTTCCATGCGACGACGGGCCACCATCTTGACCGCGCAACGCTCGCAGACCGTGTGACCGCATCCCTTGGTCTCTCCGCGCGAGGCATCGTCTTTGTCGGCATCTGCGTAGGGGTTGGGCGCCTTTTTGAAGCACACGTCCACTCGCATGGGAACCATGCCGGAATTGTCGTAGAGAGCCGCGCAAATGGGACATTCCCAGTCGGGGTTTCCGTCTGGGAGGCTGGCGTCTTTCAGTTCTTGCAGCGTCAGCGGGGCCACTGCTTCATCCCGAAGTCTCGCGAGTGAATCCGACGATTCCTCCTGCTCTTCGGATGCCTCGGGCTTTGATTTTTTCACGGGAGAAGAGAGGGCTGGATCATCGGGCGACACAATGGTCTGAGCAGCCGCAGCCAAGTTACTAGGCACGTCATCGTCGTCGACGACCACCACAACAGGTGTTTGGCCACAGACTGCACAGTCTCGTGCAGTCCGCGTGCATGCCAGACACATGCTATCGTCGCATTCCAGCCGTAGCTCTCTGCGTGGACCTTGGTCGTAACGCCTGCGACAGTTGTAACAATGAGTGCTGAGGACGCCGCCCATCTCCATGAGAGCAAGCGCCTCGGCCTCGTCCATGGGCGGAACGTGTGTTGTCGTTGACGCCATTGATCTAGCAGAGCCCCTCTGCCTTTTCATCTGGGTCGAGACATTTGACCCCCAGTGAACAAGGACGTCCGCAAAAAAATATTTTCCTCGCTTCTTTGGAATGTATGGAAGATTTTATTTTCATCGGTGCATGGAACGCTTGAACCACAAAAAAACTCCTCCTGGGGCGTGAAAATCATTTCCTCGGGAGAAGGATGAGGAGGGAAAGATCAATGGCGTCTGCCCTTGAGGTGCTGGCCAGGGCGGCGACGTTCGGGCTGCTGCTGGGTCTTACGCCCAGTCTTGTGTTTCTGGACGGGAAGCTTGGCCTGTGCCTGGTGATGGACGAGAGAGGCAGTGTGGCGATGAAGGGAAGGATGGCGTGTCCTGCGTTCTGCAAGGAACTCGGCTCGCTCGCGGATCGAACGTTCCATGTTGGTGCGGACAACGTAGTCGCGCTTGGCCACACCGTTGAGGTAGTGCTGGACAATGGTGGGCAGTGCCGAGGTGTCGGATCCAGGAGGCGCGTAGACTGGATCGCGAACACGACGCCCGACCCTGGTGGATGGCGCGTAGACATTCCTGGCTGCGTTGGAACGAGTAGTGGGTCCGCCAGTTGGACGATGAGGAGTGGGCATGCTTCCGCGCATGGGGAAAGGAAGGTTCACGCCCTTGGGAACGACAATGGTCGGCGGGCTGGTCGAGTCGTTGACGAGCAGGAGCGAGGCGTACGTGGCAAAGGGCGCTCCGTAGGCAACATCCCAGAAGGGATCAATGGCCTTTTTTCAGGGTTAAAACGAGGCGAAACCGAAAGAAAGGGAAGTATGAAACCTCCAGCGTGACATCGTAGATGGCCTCCCAGTTCTTGGTATCATCTGCAGGAGCGACAGGATTGATGGATCGGATGCGGACGCGGATCACGTCTCCCACCCAGTTGCCACTTCCGATAATGGCCGCGCTCACGGTACCCAAGCCAGAATCACTGCCCATCCAGAACCAGTTGTCCTCGTTGAGGTTGCCCTCAATAGCCTCCAGCACAACCAGGGTGTTGGAGTCTCCGCCATTGGGAATGGCCGGGAACAGAGCCGGAGGATCTCCGTTGATGATAATGTCCAGCGTGGCGTCGAGCAAACTGGGCTTTGTCACGTTGTAGCTCTGACCACAGCTGGCCTCGTCGTCAAAGTAGCTCTGAGTGGCCAGCAGCGAGATGATGATGCCCTTCATCTCAGTCTCAGGGTAGTAGGCCGTGCTGTGCTGGTACCAGAGTGTGTAGGCATCCACGGGACCTCCCACGATGATTCCCAGCGTCGGGACCAGGTACTGTCCATTGAGTCCATTGGCGGGGGTGTTGGGGTTGAGCATGCGGCTCGTGAGGGGCTTGCTGACACGGTACGAGGTACCCGAGCTGCCAGCAGTCCCCGAAGGGTTCTGCGCATTGGGGGTGTCGTAGCCGTTGTACCAGGACCAACCAAAGCTGAGCGGGGCCAGCACCAGGTTGCCCTCGTGATCGGTCCAGCCTGATCCCGAAGCACCTTCACGACCAGTGGCAGTGGTGAAGATTTGCTCAGTGGAGGCGGCAATGAGTGTTCCAATGTCGAGGTGCGGGTGCGCCACGACTCCGGTGCGGAACGCCTTTTTTGGATCTTACACATTAGCATACATCAAAGGATGGAAAAAGATGGGGGACCTTCTTAAAGAAGCCATTGTCAAAGCCAAAAGCGTTGAGAATGTCTCCACGCTCGACATCACCACCGGCAAAGTTGTAGTGATGCTGGTTGACCACGTTGATGACCGAGCCATCTGATCGAGTCAGCGGTGTGGTCTTGACAATGGCAACATCGGTGGCGCCGGACCAGGCCACAATCTGCCCCGTGAAGGCGTACTTGGCTCCCGTCTTGTTCACGTTCATGACCTCAATGGTCATCTCCTCAATGGTCGAGGTGTAGTGAGGCGTGGGTGTCAGCACAAAGTCACAGGAATCCGGGTTCTGCGAGTAGAAACAATGGGCAGCCGTGAGGATCTCTCCCGTCTCTCGGATGAAGACTCCGCTGCAAACGACGCCACCATCCTGGATGTCGTCATTCTGTTTGCCCCCATAGAGTTACCTTGTGCGACGCAAGTCATATTCGCAACAAAGAGGGGGGTGAACCTGCAGGAAGATCTCCACGTTCCTGGACATGATCTTGTTGTGGAAGTCATCTTCGCGCACTTGGTAAGGCTTGTCAATGCCCGTGCTGTAGACAACGGCCACCACTGCAAGAACAGCAACAATGACCACTCCGATGACGAGACCAATGATCCAGCGCCGATTGGTGGTCACCACGGCCTCGGTGGGCCTGAGTCCAATGGGATCAGGCTTGGCTCCCTTGCCGGCCATTTGTTGGTAGCCAGCAGACGAAGCTGCACTGCTGCTGTTGTTGTTGATGCTTCCGGCCGCGCTGAATTTGGACATTTCTCCTCTTCCACGGTCTGGATGACAAACGCTCTGAGGAACCGAGGGGTGGGCAGCCACGTTATGAATCATGCAGAGGTGAGCAGCTAGATATCAACAAGAGTGTCCAAAATTCCCCTCCTTGTTCCCTTCTCTCGTTGACCAAGCTTTTTGTGCTCTTTCATTGTGTTCAGTTCCGCGCATGTCGCGTGCCCTTCTTGCCTTTCTTGGCGGCGACGGGATGATGTGCGACCTGACGCCGATGCGGGTGACTCTTGGCGCCCTGGTTTGGTACAATGTGACGCATCTCCTTTGGAGGCTGATGTCTGGCCAGAATCATTCCGCGTCGATTAGCTTGTCTTTTGGTCTCGCTCTCGTCTTGGCGGCGGCGGCGGCCAATGGGTGTCGGAGCCGCTGCAAAACGGTCCAGCGCGGGGATCGCAGCGCGGGTCTTTGCATGAGAAGCATAATGCTCAGCCAACGTGGGTAACGAGTAGATCTTGGAGGCGTTTTGAGGCTGGCTGAAGAGACGGCCACCAACAGTGTTTCGTGCTCTAAGATCAGGCATAGTTTTGCCGTTCCTCGTCTTGCGCATGCCACGCACGTGCGTGGGCAGCATCATTGCAGGGTCCAAGTACAGCTCTGGCACGCCAGGGGCGGAGGAGTTCACGTGGATGTACGACACGTAGCTACCCAGTGCGTTGACTCCCAGCGAGTCCCAGAAGGCATCAATCGCATTGAGTGTGACGCGATAGATTCCCTCCCAGTTGGTAGTGCCGTCGTCGGGGAGGGCCGGGTTCACTGACTTGATGCGGACCCTGACAACGTCACCAACCCACTTGTTGTTGCCCAAGATGACGTTTGTAACCGTGGTGAGACCAGCGTCCTCGCCCAGGTAGTGCCAGTCGTTGTGATCCAAGTGGCCCTCAATGGCCTCCAAAATGGTCATGATCCCCGTGACAGTGGGATCGCCTCCCGGGAAGTCGGGGAAAGGATCGGGCGGAGATCCACTGATTACCACGTCCAGAGGCGCTCCAAGCATGCTGGGCGGCGTCACAGTGTAAGGCGGGAAGCCGCACTCGTTGACAGTGGTGGTCAGGTGATCGTAGTAAGACTGGGAGGCCAGAAAGGCAAAGATGATGCCGCGCATCTGGAGAAAGGGCAGGTAGTTGTTGCCCCAGTCAATGAAAATGTTGGTGGCGCTCACGACCTGCGTGGGGATGATACCCAGCCCAGGGATGAGGTAGCGGTTCTCTGCACCATTAGGGGGTGTGTTGGGGTTGAGCATGCGGTCCGTCAGCGGACGAGACACCCTGCTTGAGGTTCCGGACGCTGTTATCCGCGCTTCGGACGTTGGAACGAAGCCGTCGTTTGAACCACCCGTGTACTGCCACCGATAGCTGAGTGGTGCCAGCACGAGTTTCTTCTCGTTGTTGAACATGCCCATGCCCGACGCTCCAGGCTGGATCTCAATGTCCACAAAGACTTGATCCACGGAGACGGCAAAGCTTGTGCCTCGGTCCTTGGCGACGGCCTGTACGTACCCCTTGTGGCTGAGCTTCTTGAGAAACTCAATGTCGTATCCCAGGCCCTGGACAGTGTCACCCCGGGAGAGTTCGTTGCTCTCGTCCCAGTCAAAGGCGTCCTGGTCATGGATGGTGATGACTGTGCCGTCTGCTCGGGTAATGGGAATGGTTCGAACAATCGTCACATCCGTGACGGAAGAGTAGCCCACAACCTCAAAGGGAAAGGCCAGCTTATCGCTCCCGTCGTTGACACCCATGACTTCAACCCAAGGATCAGTGCCGGGCATGAAGGGGTAGCCAGGGATGCTTGGATCAAATTCACATACTGACGTTTCTGGCACCAAACAGTGAGTCGCCGTGAGGATCTCCCCAGACTCGCGGATGAAAACGCCGCTGCACGACAGCACGCCTTCGGTCTCCATCAGAACCTCCACCACCCGCGTCTCAATCTCATTGTCGAGCGAGTCCTTGCCAATGTGAATGTCGCGATTCTGGAAGGCCGTGACTGAGCCCCAGGTCCAGACAACGGCCCCGATGATGAGGAAGCCGATAATCACAAAGACTGCGTAACGGGTCTTGCGTCCGTAGTCGGTCACCTGTGCCAGCGTGGGGCTCATTCTTCACTCCTCCTCTTGGCGAACAAAAGGACGAGGATGGGGGTTGGCAGAGGAGCAGAAGGAGAAGAAAGGATGTGTTCGGAAAAAGCTCACTGCGAACAAGCAAAATGAGAGAGGTGGTCCGTTTTCATTCGTCTTCTTCTTTGTGTTCGTGTCGCGCAACCACATCACACCACTGACCATAAACATGCAGGG
>JGI20214J51650_10000231_pt1 | contig 35359 bp, 33 predicted proteins | sample WetSurMetagenome_FD_51650 | JGI IMG/M metagenome (IMG submission 51650)
GGGAGACGTGCTGATCTTCGAAGAGCTCTGCGGGCCGGAGACAGGCGATCCGGCAGATGCGGACCCCAGCCACAGGCAGGCGGTGAGGCTGATTGATGTCTCATACGGCACCGATCCCCTGCAAAATGATCTCAAGATAGCAGAAATAGAATGGCATCGCGAGGATGCTCTGGAATTCCCGCTCTGCATTTCCTCCCGCCTCGCCAGTAAAGAGTCTGAGGATATCTCCTGCGCCCGGGGAAATGTCGTCCTGGCGGACCACGGAGCCACTCACCGAAATGAAAAGCTGATACCTGAAATGGTTCCGGTGAGCGGAAATTACCGGCCGCGGCTCTCCTACGGCAGCATAACCTTCGGCACAGCTTACGATCACGATAATGCCAGGAAAGCGTCTGCATCCAAAACATTTCGCCAGAATCCTCAGGAGGCTCTTGCTATCGTCCAGCTGACCGGCGAAGGCGAAATATGGAGCGCAAGGCGCGATCTCCTCAACAGCGATCGGTTTGCTGCGGAGTTCGTGGTGGAGACTGAGGACGATGCCGTCTCAACTTTGCGATTCGGCGATGATGCGACTGGAAGGCGGCCCACTCCTGGAACGGGCTTCAGGGCCACATACAGGACGGGCAGCGGAAGCTCGGGAAATGTAGGAGCCGGGGCGATCGGCCATCTCGTCTTCACCGCGGACCATGTCTCGCTGGGTGCAGTGACCAGGGTGAGAAATCCTCTTCCTGCTCAGGGAGGGGTTGCTCCTGAGCCGACCTGTCAGGTCTCTCTCTATGCTCCCCAGGCATTTAGAAAGCAGGAGCGTGCAGTGACTGAAGACGATTACGCTGAGGTGGCAATGCGTCACCCGGATGTTCTCAAGGCCGTAGCCACCCTGCGATGGACAGGAAGCTGGTACACTATCTTTGTGAGCGTCGACAGAAAAGAGGGGCGAAAGGTAGACCTCCCGTTTGAGCAGGACATGCGCAGCTTTCTGGAGCGGTATCGCCTGGCAGGCCATGACATTGAGATCCAGGGGCCGAAATATGTTCCGCTTGATATCGCCTTTAAGGTCTGCGTTGCGCCAGGTTACGCCAGAAGCAGCCTGAAGTCGACGCTCATCGAGACCTTCAGCAACGTCTCCCTTCCGGACGGCAGGCGTGGCCTCTTTCATCCTGATAATTACTCCTTCGGCCAGCCGGTCTATCTGAGCCGAATGGTGGCGGAAGCCATGCGAATCCCGGGGGTCATGTGGGTAGAGACTCTCCGTTTCCAGCGCTGGGGCCAGGAGCCGGAAGGGGAGACCGACGCTGGAATGATCAGAATCGACCGATTGGAGATCGCCCGGCTGGACAACGATCCGAGCTTTCCGGAGAATGGCAGGATCGAGTTTGCAATGACCGGGGGGATGTGAGAGATGACCTCTGACGATAGAAAACTGGATAACTGCGGCTGCTGCAAGGGAGGAGAGCCCCGCCAGGCTCGATATAACCGGCCAGGTCTTCCGGCCATAGAATACCGGCTGGATACCCATTCAGGTTTCTTTAAAAGAGCGCTCGCAAAGCTGCCCCATCCGAAGGATACAAATGGCTCTCAGACCCTGCCGGCTCCGACCACCCGCTCCCGAGACGATTTTGCCATCGCTCTGCTGGATGCATGGGCTATCATGGCGGACGTCATCTCCTTTTATCAGGAACGTGCTGCCAACGAGGGGTTCCTTCGCACCCTGCAAGAGAGGGTTTCGGCTCTGCTGATGGCCAGGGCCATCGGGTACGAGCTGAAGCCGGGCGTTGCCGCCAGCGTTCATCTCGCTTTCACCATGGATGAGTCGCCGGGCTCGCCAAAAACAACAATCGTGCCCAAAGGCCTGGCGGTCAAGAGCATCCCGCCTCCGGGAAAACTGCCTCAGACCTTCGAGACATCTGAGGATTTGGAGGCGAGGGTGGAATGGAATGCTCTCACGCCACTGCTTACTGAAGAACAGAGGGTGGGAAGCGGCGCAACGGAAGTTCTCCTGGAAGGAATCGATACTTCTCTACAGCCGGGTGATGCTGTCCTCTTCGTTGCCGCAAGAGAGAATTCCAACTTGCATGATGAGAGCTGGCAAAAATGTGCCGTGACTGAGGCAGAATACGGCCCGGATAATGAGACAGTAACCATCAAATGGAACAAACCCCTAAAGGAGAGGGCTAGAAGCCTGAGGCTCGAAGGCGTCCACAGACATCTGAAAGTGGGCGATCCCATCCTCTTCGAACGTGAGTGTGGAGAGAGCCGATCTCTGGAGGTGGCCGAAGATTTTAGCGGCGGTATGCTGGCGGCATGGGAAGATCCATTGCCCGGTCGATCTACACAGCTCCTGATTAAAAATGTGGGGACCGGCATAAAATCAGGAGATGAAATCCTCTTCGGGCCGGTTCGTGGTCTGGAGGCTCGCGTTCTCCAGAGAGATGCCGCCCTTCTCAAAAAGACAGTCGGTGACCTCAAGAGCGACATCACCCTTCTCATCCTGGAAAATCCTTATCCTTCGCAAGCAGGATCGAGGAAGATTCTCATTGATGGCGATTACACCAGACTGAAATCTGGAGATGCCATCGTTTTCGCTGGCGAATCCCGTCAGCTCCGGACTCTTAAATCAGTGGAAGTGATCGATGGCAAAACCCGCATTGCCTGGGAGGTGCCCTTATTTGGCGGTTTTACTGACCTTCTGCTGACTCTGCTCGTTTCCACCGTTTCCACCGTTTCCATCGATTTAAAGGCGGGAGACAATTTAATCTTCATGGATGCAGACAGAGAGGTTCGCACACTTAATAATAAGATCAGCGAATTTTCCGGCAGATATCTGGCAACCTGGACCGATCCGCTCATCGACGGGTCCAGAGGGCTTCTGCTCGACCAGGATTGCAGCCAGATGCAGGCAGGAGCTTCTCTCCTATTCGAAGGGGATCCCTGGCAGGTTCTAACCGTTGTCGAGGCTTGGGAAAGTGTGGACGAAACCCTGCTGACCTTTAACGGACCCATCGAGAAAGGGACAATGCAGTTTCTGGTTAAGGGGGCCGGCGACAGACTGAAGGCGACGGAGATGGTCAGGTTTGGCGGACACGCCTGGCAGGTTCGAGCAATAAATCATGTCGAAGCGAGTTCCGATTCGATCGGAAACTTCACCTTGATCTCCTGGGAACTTCCTCTATTCGGAAAGTACAGAGGAATGCGCCTTACCGGGACGGGAGAGACGATCATTGTCAACGACCAGATCTGGTTTGAATGCCACATTTGGCAGATGCGCATCTTAACGACGGTGACGGCGGACCCGGAGTTAAATTCGACTCTTGTGACCTGGAACGACCCGCTGGCCGATCTTGGAGACCCTGAAGACGAACTTTTCGTCAATCCCACGATATTTGCCATGCGGGAACGGCCCGATCTGGACCGATCCAATCTGGCGGAGGGCAAGATCGATCTTGAGGGCACCTACTCCAGGGTCCTGCCAGGAAGCTGGGTTGCTATGACCCTCAATGAAGGGCTGTGCAAAGTCATGACCGTCTCTCTCATGTCCCCGGAACGGATCGTCCAAGTGCCACGACCGGGATACGGTTCCCCACTGGAGTTCAGATCAAAGGTCAAGATCACACGCATCGAGCCGGACGCTGCTCAGGGCCTATCCGAATTCGCCGATCTGGAGACGGCTATCTTTGCCCAGAGTGAGCCCCTCCGCCTGGCTGCCAGGAGGCGTCAGGGCCTGATCGAAGGGCAGACCATCCAGTTGGACAGGGCGGTTTACGGCCTTGATACCGGAAAGATTCTGATAGCCAGCGGAAAGCTCATGCGGGCCGGCGTCGGGATCGATGGTCTGAAGCTGTTTTCATCTAATGATATCGAAAAGGCCATCTGCAAAGACGACTCTCTTCAGGTATTGAGATCGCCGGAGGCCGTAGAACTCCTCTGGACTCTCAAAGACCAGGACAGTTGTGCCGGAGAGACGGCTGCTCGTGTCGGCGATATCGATTATGTATCCGGATCAGGAGCGGACGGGAAGGCGCAGGTCGAGGTCAAGTCTGACGGCCTGAAGCTGATCTCGCCGGAAGGGGAGAGCAGAGATCTGGCCAGGGGCGAGATACTGGAGGCAATGGATCGGCCCGAGAGCATCTCACTTTGCTGGACTCTGAGGGACGGAGACGGTTTTGAGGGCACAGTGACTTCTCTTGCAGAAGATATCAGTCTGCAGCCGGCCCTTGACAAGGACCTGATGGAGTGCGAGGTTGTGATTCTGAGCGGAACGGAGAGGTCCGGCGGCAGGACCATCCTCTCGCTCAAAGATCCGATGGAAAACTGCTACGATCCTTCAACCTTCCTGGCGTTTGCCAACATCGTTTTAGCCACTCACGGCGAGACAGTTGAAGATGTCCTGGGAAGCGGCGACGGAACAAAGTCCAACCAGAGCTTCGAGCTGAGCAAGCCCTATCTGACCTACGTCTCCGCTCCGACATCCTCCGGCACCAAGAGCACTCTTCAAGTGAGGGTCAACGGCGTTCTCTGGAAGGAGTCGCCTTCCCTCTACGGCCTGGATGAGAGGAGCCAGAGTTTTATAGCCCGCATCGACGACAGTGCACTGGCATCTGTAATCTTCGGCGACGGCAGGAGCGGGGCGCGCCTTCCCACCGGAGACGAGAACGTCATCGCCGCCTATCGCAACGGCATCGGGCCTGATGGCGAGGTGGACCGGGAAAGCCTGACTCTTCTCATGAGCCGTCCTCTCGGGATCAGTGAGGTGACAAATCCCCTGCCGGCCTCGGGAGCTGCTGCCCCGGAAGAGCTTTCCGATGCCCGGCATAATGCTCCCCTGACGGTTCTCACCCTGGACAGGATAGTCTCGCTGCGCGACTTCGAGTACTTCGTCAGGTCCTTTGCCGGCATTGGCAAGGCGCAGGCAGTCTCACTATCCCGGGCACAGAGCAAAGTGGTGCATATCACCATCGCTTCGTCCAGCGGCACCAGGGTGGAGAGGGGTTCAGATCTCCATACCAACCTGGTCAAGGCGATAGATGCCATGCGAGACCCTGTGGCCAGGGTTGCCGAGAGGGTCATTGTAGAAAGCTTCAGCCTTCAGACCTTCAGCATGCAGGCCGGGGTCATCATAGATTCCCGCTATCTCGAAGAGGATGTGCTGGTTCGGGCAGAGGCTGAACTACAGAGGACCTTCTCCTTTGAAAACCGCAATTTCGGACAGTTTGTAACCGCCGCGGAAATTCTGGCAGTGATCCAGGCAGTCGAGGGCGTGATAGCAGTAGACCTGGACCGGCTGGAGCGGGACGACTCTCCCAGGGCCGGGACATCATTGACCACAGTCTTGCAGGCCAAAAAGGCCAGAATAGATGAGCAATCCGGAGACCTGCTGCCTGCAGAGATTCTTTTGTTGAATCCTTCATCTAAAGGCATTTTGCATTCAAAGGAACTGAAATCATGACCGAAGCAACAAAGAAACGGCTCTACAACCTTCTGCCCGCAGTCTATCGGGCTTCGGACTCCAGGGAAGGCGAGGCCCTGAAGGTCCTCCTGGACCTGATCGATGACGAGATGCAGCTCCTGGAAGAGGATATCGGAGGCCTCTACAACGATTGGTTCATCGAGACCTGCTCCGACTGGGTGATCCCTTACATCGGCGACCTTCTTGGGGTCCACGCTCTGCATTCCCTGTCGGCAAAGGGGGCGAACATGCGAGGCTATGTGGCCAACACCATAGCCTACCGCCGGAGAAAGGGCACGACTGCGGTGCTGGAGCAGGTATCGCGGGATGTGACCGGCTGGCCGTCTCATGCCGTCGAGTTCTTCCAGCTTCTTGCCGTCAGCCAGCATTTAAACCACCTGCGTCTGGACAGGGGCCGGACGGCCTCTGTTCGGGATGCCGATGAGATCGAGCTGGCGGGCGGGCCGTTTGAGAAGACGGCACACACCCTGGACGTTCGGAGTATAGGATCTCAGGGGGGCAGATACAACATTGCCAACGTCGGCATCTTCTTGTGGCGACTGCAAAGCTATCCTCTGAGTCGGTCTGCCGCCCGGAAGATCGGCAGCGAAGCAAACCGGTACACCTTCGATCCTCTGGGCTATGAGACTCCCCTGTTCAACAGGCCTCAGACCGAGGACTGGATCGTCCATCTCTCACTGGAGACGAATGTTCCCGGGCCTCTGCGCCGCTATCCTCTCTATAACGAGCTTGAGGTCCGCCGCCGCCAGGAAGAAGCCCCTCAGCCGTCCTATTTCGATCCTCAGCCGGTGTTTGGAATCGATATCATTGCCGGCGGGCAGGCTGAACCCTACCGCGTGCCCCTGGACGACATATTCATCTGCAACCTGGAACAGTGGCGCGATCCTCCTAGTCCGGCTGAGCATGATTTTAATGCAGATGGCAGCCAGAGCAAACGCATTACCGTTGCCATCGACCCGGTTAGGGGAAAGATCGCCCTTCCAAGAGAGGTCTCCATCCGGGAGGTTCTGGTCAGCTACTCCTACGGACTTAGCGGCGATGTGGGAGCAGGACCCTATGATCGAACATCATCGATAATGCAGTCTATGACCGGCGAGGTTGACTGGCAGGCCGGGGTGAGCCAGGAGACCGAAGAGGGAGACATGATATTCAAAACCGTCCAGGAAGCTCTGGATGCGTGGAACAGCCAGGAGCATGACGGGAATTCCGGGGCAAAGGTGGGCCTGATCGTCATAATGGATAGCCGAAGCTACAATGAGGAGAATTTGAATGTAACTGCGCCAGAAGGCTGCAAGCTTTTCATCGTTGCCGCCAACTGGCCTGATCCCAGGACAAAGGGCCAGTTCGCAGCCAGGGGGCTGAGGCCCCATCTGCGCGGTGACATGGCAATTTCCGGAGAACCGTCTTCGGGTTTGGGATCAGATACCGGCGAGCTGGTCATAGACGGCCTTTTGATTGAGGGAAGCCTGAGCATCGTCGAGGGCAACCTCCGCCTTCGAGTGGCTCACAGCACACTGATGGCGCCTGACAAGGCCGCAGATGGCGCAGCTTCAGCTCCCTCAGATTTCTTTGCCGGGGGCATAAAAACGGATAGCGCGAGTCAGGCGGAATTGGTGGTCGACAGGTCGATCTGCGGGCCGATCGAGATCGGCGGCAGCGACTCCAGCCTGATTCTGACAGAGAGCATCGAATACGGCTTTATCGCCGCGGAGAATGCTGCCTGTCAGATTGACCGGTGCACCATTCTGGGAACAGGAAATCTGCGCCGCCTGAATGCCAGCAACTGCATATTTATGGGAAAGGTAACGGTCAGGCAGCGGCAGGACGGATGCATCCGGTTCTCCTACCTTCCCTATGATTCGCCTTCGCCCCGGCGGTTCCGCTGCCAGCCGGATCTGGCGATGGCGGCAAAAAAAGAGGATCTGGGAAGGGATCTCTCAGACGAGGAGAAGAGGGCGGTGATGATTCGACTCTGTCCAGCATTCACATCGGTTCACTACAGCCATCCCGGATATGCTCAGCTCAGCTTTGCCTCTGCCGGGGAGATCAGGACGGGAGCTGAAGACGGCTCGGAGATGGGCGTTTTCGGATTTTTGGAGCAGCCTCAGCGCGAGTCTAACCTGAGGGCGGCTCTGGAGGAGTACATGAGGTTCGGGCTTGAGGCCGGGATCTTCTACGTGACATAGTTACTGCGAGGGCAATTTTATGAAAGGAGATTTTACACGGTTCACATTCGATCCCAAAAAGCATTTCAACAGGGTCTTGATGCAGCAGGGCCGGGTGATCCTGGACGCAGACTGGAACGAGCAGTCGGATATCCAGAATTACATTCAGGAGACTGAGGTAATTGATGTCGTTGGCCAAAGCGGGGCTCCTGTTGATCTTGCCGGGTTCAAGGTCATTGTCGCACCCGACGGCCAGGATCTGATCCTGTCCTCCGGCCGGATGTATGTGGATGGATTGCTCTGTGAGCTTGATGATAATATAATATCTTTTGAAACTGTATCATTCCTCTCAGAAAGACAGGCAAATCTGCCCTCCGGGAATCTGGATGAAATGGGCTTTGCAAAAGGCCAGTGGATAGAGCTCTCTGTCAAAGGCAACCAACTGATTGCGCCTCAGCCTCTCAGGGTGGCGGAGGTCAACGCCGCCGATTCGATTCTCACCTTCAGCGAGAAGATCAACGATGATTTGATCTCCGGGGCGATGTCCTCAGGCATATTCATAAAAATATTTTCAAACATCGTTGTCCCTCAGAGCCCCGATCTCAGGGCTTCTCAGAGCTTCCTTGCCTTCCTGGATGTCTGGGAGAGAAATATCACCTCAGCGCAGGACGATGAGATTCGGGAAAAGGCTCTGAATGGTCCGGACACCACCACCCGGACCAGGATAGAGTGGCGTATGAAGCTGCTTTCCTGCGATCTGGAGAGCAAATCCTGCCAGCAAGCAGCCTTGAAGCTGAAGAGTCTGACAGGAGAGAAGAACAGCCGCATTGCCGTTCGTCTCCAGCCCTGCCAGGCGCAATTCGCCAAGGACCCCTGCGATGCCCTGTCCGGATCCGCCTATCGTGGGCTTGAAAACCAGCTCTATCGAGTGGAGATTCACGAGCCGGGAGTGGCCGGAAAGGCGACATTCAAGTGGTCTAGAAATAACGGCGCAATAGCCTTTGCCATAGCCAGCTTCATAGCAGAAGAATCCGGGGGTGATGAATCCGCGGCCTCCGGAGTTGGGGCCGGGCCAGAGGCCTGCAAAAAGGTGAAGCTGGAGCAGATAGGATGGGACGGGGAACTGAGAATCCATAAGGACGATTGGGTCGAGATACTGGGCGACGAGACTGAGATTCTGGGAGAGCCCGGAACTCTGGCCAGGGTCGAGGAAATCGATGAGACCGATCTGATACTGACGCTGACTGCTGATGTGTCCGGGCACAGGGAGGAGTCCAATCCGGTAGTCCGCCGCTGGGATATAAGCGAAGGTGATCAAGAGGGCTCGCCGACATTTGCAGGCATATCCACGGAAGGTTCATCTGAAGACGGCGGCTGGATTCAAATTGAAAACGGGATAGAGGTCTGTTTTAAGGCAGGCGACTACTATCAAACCGGCGACTACTGGATGGTTGCCGCCCGGAACACAGGAGAGATCGAGTGGCCCCATGATGAAAGCGATTTTGTGCCGAAGTTCGGCATCAAGCATCATAGCTGCCTGCTGGCAATTTTAACCCGCAATGATGATAGGATATGGAAGATAGAAAAGGATTGCCGCAAGCTTTTCTCTCCACTGACGGATATGGTTTTTCTCTCCTATGTCGGGGGCGACGGCCAGGAGGCTATGCCTGGAAAACAGCTGCCTGCGCCCCTTCAGGTCAGGGTCCATCGTGGCGGGCGTCCGATAGAGGGAGCTGAGGTAGGCTTCGCGATCGAAAAAGGCAGCGGAGAGCTTCGCCTGCCTGAAGGCTCCTTCTCCGGGCAAAGGACTCTCACGGCCATCACTGGAGAAGACGGGATCACCCGGTGCGTGAGCAAGTTTGGAGCTGATCAACCGGAGGATGATCCGATCTGGATTGAGCAGGTTAAGGCCACTCTCCTCTCTCCGGAACAGGAGCATCCTCCATCGATTCTGTTTACCAGCAACGCCAGCGCTGCGTCCCTGTCCTATGCCGGAGGAGACGGCCAGGAGGCGATACCAGGAGAAGAGCTGCCTGCTCCTCTTCAGGCGAGGGTATTTTTGGGCGGCTATCCTCTGAAGAATGCAGCTGTCAGGTTCGAGATCACAAAAGGCAGCGGAGAGCTTCGCCTGCCCGAAGGCGCCTTCTCCGGACAAAGGATTCTCACCGCCACCACCGGAGAAGACGGGATCGCCCGGTGCGTCAGCAAGTTCGGAAAGGACCGGCCCGAATCAGATCCCATCTGGATTGAGCAGGTTCAAGCAGTGCTGGTGAGCCCGGAACAGGAGCATTCGCCATCGATTCTGTTCAGCGCCAATGCCATACCTCTGGTTCTATCCTACAGTAGTGGCGACGGCCAGGAGGCGATGCCTGGAAAGGAGCTGCCCGCACCGTTTATGGTCAGAGTCTCCAGAGGAGATCGTCCAGTTGAAGGGGCAGAAATCGCGTTTGTTGTCCTGAAAGGCCAGGGGGTCCTCACTCCCTCTGGTTCTGTTTTCACCGGAAAGGACGGCATTGCCCGGTGCGTCTGCAAATTTGCCGACCGGCTGGAGGATCTCAGCCTTCGAGTCAGGGCCGAGCTTATTGATGTCGCATATCCCGACGAAACCGGCGCACTCTCTCATCCTTCAATCATTTTCAATGCAAACGCCAGCGTTGCGGAGGAGGTAGCCTATGCTCCACCGGCGGAGTGCTCCCTGCTTAAGGATGTCAAGACCGTCAGGGATGCCATCAATGGTCTCTGTCAGCAGGTCTCGTTTTCTTATGTGGGCGGCGACGGCCAGGAGGCGATGCCCGGCTCCGAGCTTGCCGGCCGGCTCCTTGTCAGGGTGTCCAGGGGCTCCTATCCGGTCAACGGCGCCAGTGTCATTTTCAGAGTCGATCCCGATAAGGGACTGCTCAGGGATTCAGGCGGCAGCACCGGCAGTATGCTAACTGTCTCAACAGATGAGAACGGAATAGCTGTCTGCTTCTGCAAGCTGTACAAGAACGCTTCAATCGAGGCCAGATTGCTCCAGCCCACCCCTCCCGACCAGAGCTACATCAGGTTTAATGCCAGGATCAGCACCGCAGATGAGGTGGCCTATGCTCCGCAGACGGCATGCCCCCAGCTCAGGGATGTCACGACGGTTCAGGGTGCGATCGACGGTCTGTGCAGAAGCATCTCGGAGAGGACGTCCCGTTTCGTATGGGTCCACGGCAGCAGCCTTCAGGTTGAGAAGACGGCGGGAGAAATTTCCATAGTTCGGGAAAATTATGCCACAGTGGTCAAATTAACAAACGGCTCGAAGGCAAGAATGCACTTATCAATTCCAACCATCCATTCTCCAGGAGGTGAAATGCCGGTGGCTCAGGAGGCTTTTGTCCGCCTCAGAGCCGTTTACACGGCGGCATTTGCATTTTCCATTGCCTTATCGGTCTATGATGGCGAAAGGCCAATATCTGAGAGTAATACATTGGACATTTCCAGAACATGGAATACCATAAACAAACTTCTTCCCGACATTCAATTCTCAACCGGATTAGGAATATCGATAATTGTGGAGTGCACCGAGGGGAGCGGCCAGATAGAGCTCAGCGCTGCTGGATGCAAGATTCTGTCAAACTGGTGAGCTTCTCGAATGTGATGAAATTGAGGAAATCTTATGAAAGGCGATTTCACACGGTTTACATTTGATCCCAAGAAGCATTACAGCAGCGTGCGGATGCAGCAGGGACGCATTGAGCTTGATTCCGACTGGAACGAGCAGGCAGAGATACAGCTGCATCACAGTCACATCACCAATCAGGATACAATCGGATTGTGCGGCGCTCCCAAACACAATCCCGGGTTTGCCATAAGCATCAACTCCGGCGAGCTGAAGGTAGGAAAAGGCCGTTACTATGTGGGAGGCATCCTCTGCGAGAATGAGCAGGATGTTTCCTATTCGGTGCAGCCTGACTACAAACCTGATAATGTAGTGAATGATGGGAGTTACCTTGCCTATCTCGAGGTCTGGCAGAGGCATCTGACTGCCATTGAGGACCCTGAGATCAGGGATGTGGCCCTGGGCGGGCCCGATACCGCTACCCGCACAAAAACGGTATGGCAGGTGAAGCTGCTGCGGCTTGGGAACCTCTCCTCTGATCCGGGAGATGACTGCCCCTGTTCCGCCCCGATCCGCAATGCAGGCCTTGCTGCTAAAACCGATCCCCTGGGGCCTGATGACCCCTGTATCCTGGCGCAAGGAGCAGGCTATCATGGCCTGGCAAACCAGCTCTACCGTGTGGAGATTCACCAGCAGGGAAGGACAGGCGCTGCCACCTTCAAATGGTCCCGCGATAATGGCTCTGTTACCCGTGCCGTGGAAAAGATCATTGGCAACTCGATCACCTTGCAGGATAGCGCTCAGGGCATTCAGGAAATATTTCAGCCTGGCAAGCTGATTGAGATATCCGATGAACTGCGGGATCTCAGAGGAGCGGGCGGTGTTCTGGCAACGGTTCAGTCAGTGCAGGGCAACATCCTGGTGATCGCCGAGAACGGAAGGATCAGTGCAAAGGACTTTCCCCTGAGCGACAGGCCCAAGGTGCGGCTGTGGGACAATCAGGCCAGAAATAAGCCGGCAAATGGCGACGGCAGCCTGAAGACCGGTGCGGATTGGATCGATCTGGAGAAGGGGATAATGGTCCGGTTCGACCCCAATGGAGACTACAGATGTGGCGACCACTGGCTGATTCCGGCCCGCCGGGCTACAGGGCAAATACAATGGCCACATAGCGAGAATGAGTTCGTGCCCCGCCTGGGCATCATCCGCCATCGCTGTTCTCTTGCCGTTCTGCAGAAGTCCGGCGAATCGTGGTCTGTGCTCAAAGATTGCCGGAAGGTGTTTCCTCCCCTCACTGAGATTGAAATGACCGGCAGAGGAGGAAGCTGCTCAGTCACAGTTGGTAAGGGCGGAGAGTACCCTGATCTGGCTTCTGCCATAGCGGATCTGATCAGCAGGCAAAAAAATGAATCGCTGAAGACAATCTGCATCTGTCTGCTGCCTGGGGTTCATGAAGTGAGGAGCCTGACCGTTGATAAGCCGACGACAATCCCTCAGTTCAATTTGCATATCAGAGGCTGCGGAAGCTCCACTCTGCTCATCTCCTCCGGCCAGATGAAGATAATCGGAATGGTCTCCATATCCTTTGAAAATATGCTGATTCAGACGATAAACACCAATGATGGTGCGCTGCATCCATCCGGAGCCATCTTTTTGGAGGGCACGGAAAACATCGCCGTCCGTTCCTGCCGGATAGAGGGCGAGGGAATTCCATTGCTGAGAATAGGCCCCACCGCCAAGCATATCGTCATCAGCAATAGCTTTTTGCTTCCCACCGATGTCAGCGGGAGGTTTGCTCTGGTAATTGTTGAGGTAACTGAAGACGCAACTCTGACACACAACTGGATCAGGGGAAGGATAATCCTTGGCCCGACTGAGGTTCATATCGGCACCTGGCCGGATCTGTCTCGCCAGGAGATGGCCAGGGCCGCCATTCTCATGCAGAGCGGTGTGCTCAGGCTGGGCAAAGATATCTCGGGAACCTTAAGGATGCAAGGAAACCGGATAACCAGGGTCCTGGCGGGAGATACTATCGTCAAGGAGATCGAAAAGCTGCTTAATAATGATGAATATAGCAAAGAGGGCCCGGGAAGGCCGTCAAAGCCTTTGCAGAAGGTGATTAAATCCTGGGCTTTCCGGCAGGTTCTGTTCTCGGAAAACATCATTGAGGAGGAGAATGCCGCCCTTGGCGGACTCAATCAGATAATTGGCGAGAGCATTTCCCTCAACTCCAACTGGCTGATTCCGGCCAGAGGCGATGATACGGCCGGAAAGAAGCTACTGGGATGGGTGATGGCTGACTGCGCTTTTTATGCAGGGAACAGCGGCCTTGAAGATGTTCAGATTTGCGATATATCAAGGATGAGCAGCAAGGCGGGAAACACTATTGAGATAATGAAATGTCAGCCTGCGGCCCATTATCTTGCTTACCGGCCTCGGGATGGAAGATTTCAGCCTTACCGCTGGCAGAGCGACAGAATCAGAGATAAGGTCATCACGGAAAATTGGGAGGAAAACTGCGACCTGTTATCCGCCCGGCTGGAAGGAAAGCCGTATTTCCTCCTTCGCGGCCCTGTTGCCGCCGGAAAGGCATCTTTTTCCTTCTACAGGATCAAATCCGGTGCAGTCATAGAGAAGGTCTGGTCGGAGAGCTGGGAGTATGACCCGAGCTATTCAATAACTCCCCTCGATATCGCAGGCCAGATCAACTTCGTGTCGTACAGATCATCTGATGGAGATGTGCAGCTCTGGCGCAGAAACTCCCAGGGAGGCAAGGATATTGTCGGATACGGATGGGGCGCAGGCTACGAGATTATGCCCTTCAGAATCAATGGAGTGGCTCATTTCGTTGCCTACAAATCGGATAACGGCAGCGCTGAAATATACCGCTGGACCTCTGAAGGCCGCAGAGAGACGGTAAGATCTGAGATTTGGCAAAAAGGCTGCAAGCTTGTGCCTTTTGAACTGGAGGGCAAGTCCTATCTGATGATGTACGTGCGCAAAGGAATTATTAATGACGGCCCGGGCAGGACATTCAATACAATGGTTTACATCTGGAGTGCCGACGGGAGCAGATCTCCAGTCAGCGCCATTAACCGCATGGAGGACTCGATTGTCATACCCTACAGGCGGGGCGCGATTCCTCATATCATGATATATAATGAGAGCACAGCCACTTTCGAAATACATCGCTGGGTGCTGAAGACGGGAGGAAAGCTGGATCTGGAGAAACTGGCGACAGGGACAATGCCGGCTGCTCTGAAGAGCAATCTCACCATTCCTTTTGAGATGGGAACAGATCTCTATTTCGCTTCCTACGACAATGGAACCGGAGCGGCTGTTTTAAGCAAGGGAGCATTGACGACCAATCCGAAGGGTTCAACCATGACAATTACCCCAGGAAAGTCATTCACCTGGCAGAAAGATTCAACTGTGATTGTATTCGAGGCCAATGGACTTATCAATTTCGTGGTTTTTAATCCCAAAACCGGCGCAGTGCTCCTATCCCGAGGCAAGTCGGAAAAAGATGGTGTCTCTTTAGTGACCATCTGGACTGCAGTCTGGCAGCCATGTGAGGCTCTGATGGTCTTTGATCTGGCAGGAGTGCCTTACCGCCTGGCCAGCATGCAGGACAAAAGGGTGATTCAGTTAAGCAGCTGGAAAATGGATGACGGAACGTCTCAATTGATCTGGTCGAGCGGCTGGCAGATCGGTTATGTCCTTTATGCGGTGCAGCTCTCCGGCCAGTCTCTGGTTCTGGCCTACAAGCCGGATGACGGAACGGCGGAGCTGTGCAGATGGGACGCAGGCGGAGTGAGGGAGAGCATCTGGATAAAAAGCTGGGGGAAAGGATATGGCAGACTGCTCTTCTTTGAGATTTCCGGCCAGCCTGTCTTCCTGGGCTACCGGCCTGAGGATGGCCAGGCAACGCTCTGCCACTGGGACCCGGCCAGTGGAACGGTTGAGGATATCTGGAGCGACGAGTGGGGGCAGAATTATGCACCCATGACCTTCGAGCTGAATGAAAGAACCTATCTGCTGATTTACAGGGCGGCGGACGGGCGGGCGGCGCTGTACCGCCTGAACCCTGACGGCAGCCGGGAGACGGTCTGGCAGGAAGAGTGGGGGCAGGGATACGCTCTGATGCCTTTTGAGCTTTCCGAGGATTAGGGGAGAATGCAATTATGATGAAGAGAGTCACGAAACCAGCACTGGAATCTGAGCCGTCGTTTAGGACGCTGCAAAGTCAGTATGCATCGCGCCCCTTTGTAGAGAGAGTTGAGGAGAACGGGGCACCTGTGGAGAGGTCTCAGGTCCACTTCAGCCTTGCCGATATCGACATACTCCCCCGGGAGACCGTCCAGCCAAAGCTGCGGCTGGGGACCGTCGGTGATCGGTACGAACAAAAGCAGAACAGTCCATTGCCCAATCGCACCGGGATGCCCGACAGGCTGAAGGCGGGAATCGAGTCGCTTTCCGGAATCGATATGTCGGACGTGCGGGTGCATGCCAATTCAGATAAGCCGGCACAATTGAATGCCCTGGCCTTCACCCAGGGAAAACAGATTCATCTGGGACCGGGGCAGGAGAAGCATCTGCCGCACGAGGTCTGGCATGTGGTGCAACAGAAGCAGGGGCGGGTGCGCGTCACCCGACAAATGAAGGGGGTGGGGGTGAATGACGAAGCGCGATTAGAGGTTGAGGCAGACACGATGGGAATGCGGGGATTCGAAATCGACCGTGTATCTGCATTGACACCGGCAACTTATTCCGGTGAACAACGAACCGTAGGGGACTTTTCTAGAAAATTCTCTCCAGTCCAGAGGGCTGTAGACATATACAATGCTAATTACTATCGTGACCCGGTGGTTTTTATCTCTGCAAATCAGGGCGTTGGAATTATCACCGAAGATTCCGGAAGCGAAGGCTTGAAAAGCGAGCCTTACATGAATTTAATAGAGTATCTGTCAGACGAAAAAAAAAGGGAATTAGCGGTGAAAGGACTAACTAATGTGATAATGAAGATTATTGAAAAAAAGAACTTTAGTGAGGCCCAAAATCTATATGGATTAGATATGGAAACGATGAATTCGCTTATTATGGAAATACGGAAAATCAAAACAAAGAAAGATGCTGCATCATTTGTTAACCAGAAATCCTTAACATTATCTAAAATGGGTCCCACGCTGTGCGTATTTACCGGGATGACTCGGGATATTATTCGCAGAAGCGCTACCCAGTCTTCCTCCGGCAGCCAATTCAAACGGTGGAAGTTTCATAGGGACGCAGGTTTTCTAAAGATTCCTGCAACAATGTTTAGTGGCGGAAATACCGAGCAGCCAAAGAAAGCTCTGGACTTTAACGGTCCTTTCGGGAAGGGGGTTGTGAGAGGCCACCTCAACATTGATCGCATGGAGCATAGATATATCGAGCATGTACACGTAAACAAGAGTGAAAACATGCTTCCAGGCGACAGCGATTCAGAGTTCGACATTTATAATGGGAAGGAGAATGATGGAAGGACTGCAATAAATTGGGCAAGAGGACACGAATTATACCGTGCTGCTGATGACACTCGGATAATCGAAGGTGCGCAGCGTATTTTAGTTGAGAGTGAACTAGAAGAGATAGGAAGAAAATAGCGTTCAAATCCGGTCGCAATAAGATGACAGATTTTTTTCCATCGGCGAGATAGGCAGTAAGGGCTTTCTGACCGATGTGCAAGCAGGCCTTTGCTGTCTGTGGGGTTTAGCTATTAATAATTAACTAATTTTTTTTAAGCCCCAGGAGTTCCTGGAATTGATCAAGCTCAAGGGAGAGACGCTAATTGAAGAGAACAATACTGTGCGAGTGCGGCGAGTTCGTCCAGAGCAACACCTTCAAGGACTATATTCCGACATCCATCGGTCCATCCACATCCACCTTCGGCCACAGTGGCTGCGGGCTGATCTTCGATCTTGTGGACGGAAATCTTCCAAAAAGCTTCTCGACGCGCATACAGCTCAAGGGGATAGCCATGAAGTTTGCAAAAATGAACAAGATGGAGGATGAATCCGTGGGACTCTTCTTGCTTGAAGTGGATCGCTTGAAGTCTCTGGGCAATATCTCCGACATCGACATTCTCATTTCAGCCCATAAGACTGTTCTGGGAAGAGTCCATCGGGATGAGGCCAATATCTAGAAAAAAAGTTGCCATAAACTTTTTTATAATAATCTGGAAAAAAGGTGATTCTAAGTGATAGTAGTAGTCTCTGATGTCCACCTCGGCAGCGATGTGGGCAGAAAATGCAAGGGAACCGGAAGGGCTTGCGACGACCTGGACCTCGATCCGCTCTTCCAGACGTTCGTAGGATACATTGGAAAAGAGTATCTTCAAACCAAAGAGGATCGGTTGATATTGCTGGGCGACATCTTCGACTTCTGGAGAAAGGATGCCGCTGAGGTCATGATAGAAAACCAGGATACTGTCCTGAAGATGAGGGAGATCGCAGCCCGATCGGCCATCAACTACGTTGTCGGAAACCATGATTACTCCATACGGGAGATGTGGAAAAAAGCGGCCAACAAGAGCCTGTTCAGTTCCATGGACAAGAAACTTCACCTGAATATCGATGGCGAGGCTTTTACCTTCATGCACGGCCACCAGTTTGAGGTCCTGGCAAACCCCTACGATAAAAGCGAGAAAGTTTACGATTCAATCTCAGCCATGCTATGCAATTCCGCGGGAGTCACGGGCTCAGCTGCGAGCGCGATCTGGGCAGCCATAGATCCCGAGAAGCATCTGGATTATATGAAGTCCATGAAGAAAACCGTATCTGATAGGCTCAAAGGCGAACATAATGCCATCGATACCGTAGAAATGCTGGCTCAGTCCAAATCGCGGCCTATCTATACCGGCGCAGACGGCTGGCTGGTGTACGGGCATACTCATAGAAGCTATATTGACGGAGAGAGCAGGACAGCAAATACCGGCTCCTGGGGACGGGACGAAAATAACGGCAGCCTTGAATATATGATAATTGAGGGAGGAAAGCCAAAGCTGTGCTCTTATGGGGCTTAGAGCTCAGCGGCTAAGGCTCAGCGGCCTCATTCGAATCCCTCGATAAACCTCTTTATGCAATGCTTCAGATCCGGATGGTAGCCGCCTTCCAGCAGGGCGAATCTGTGCCCGCTGCACATCTCGGATCCCACTTTTATAGCTCTGCCGATTTTGAAGAAGTCGTCTTTCGAGAGCAGCCTGCCCCAGTCATCGATGTAGGTGTCAAAGCCCGCCGAGATACCCACGATGTCGCATTCAAACCCCTGGAATGATTCCTTTACCTGGCCCAGGTAGCGGCTCTCATCCATATTGAGGTACTCGAAGTTCTCATCTACCGACCAGGGATTGACGATCTTGACACTGGTGTCTCCCCGGAAGATGCTGACCGTGCCATCTCCAAAGTGCAGGTCGATATCGATGATCAGCGCTCTCTTCGCCCCGGGACGGATGCTCTTAATGGCAATTGCCATGCTATTGAAGTAGCACATTCCCCAGGCCCGGTTGGCTGCGGCGTGATGGCCGGGCGGGCGCACCAGGGCAAAGGCCGGCTCTCCCTGCAAGGCCTGCTCTGCGGCGCAGATGGCTCCGCCGGCGGCGAGGGCCGCGGCCTCAAAGTGGCCGCTCTGTCTAACTCGATCGATATGCTCGCTGCCGTGGACCTTCCGGATTGCATCCGCGCTAGCCGGCTCGGGCTCTATGAACCGGTAGCCTGCTTTTCTCAGCTCCTCAGCCGGAAGGGAAGCCCGATCCGGATTTTCCACCGGGTTAGCGGGATATTTTTTCTCATAATCTCTGCTGTATACTATTATCACATGTCGACTGATAAGCATAGAGATATATTAATGGTTCGCAAAATAATGAATAAGCATTCCTTTTTTCCTGCTTTATTGCTTTCCTGATTGCCTACTTGCCTATTTTCAGATACTCTCCTCAGCAGACAGATCATTTCCATTTCTGAAAAGAAGTAGCTCCATTGAAAGCTTGATTTAGCCGAGATCTTCTAAATCCGTTTCGAAACGTTCAGCCATAAACCGCCAGGCGTCCAAGCCCGCCCCGGCGATGAATTCCGTCTTATAATAGAAAGCAAAATCAACAATTAGCGCTTTCGGGAAAATATGACCTCAGCCACAGCCAGCAATACAATCCAAAGACAAAATTTGCCGCTATGCAAGGGTTTTAGTTCATCTTCTGCGGTAGTATGGTAGCAGAGGTGCCGGGATGACTGACCGGTTAAGTGCGCGGCTGCAGACCGCGAGAATTGGGTTCGACTCCCAATCCCGGCCTCATGAAGATCCGAGATACTCTGACTGGAAATAAGGATACTCTAGAGCCCATTCATAATAGTCGCATCAATCTATTTGTCTGCGGCCCTACAGTCTATGACGATTCTCATATCGGCCACGGCAGAACCTATATCGTCTTCGATGTAGTGGCACGCTATCTCAAATTCAGAGGATTCAGCGTCTTCTACCTCCAGAATATCACTGATGTGGACGATAAAATCATACAGAGGGCGGCAGAGAGAGAAACCAGTCCCACCGCCCTGGCAAGAAAATACGAGCGGCGATACCTGGAGGACATGCGGGCTCTGGGCGTGACCAATGTAAGCTACTATGCCCGCGCCACCGAACACATCCCTGAGATAATCAGCCAGATACAGAGGCTGATCGAGAAGGGCTTTGCCTATGAGACGGAGAGCGGCATCTACTTTGATGAATCCCGCTTCCATGACTTCGGCAAGCTGTCTCACCAGAACGCCGAGGAGCTTCTTAAGCACAGAGTCGAGCCAGACCCGACTAAGAGAAATCCGGGCGACTTCTCCCTCTGGAAGAAACGGCAGGACGGAGAAGAGGTGACATGGGACTCGCCCTGGGGCAAGGGCCGGCCTGGATGGCATATCGAGGATACCGCCATCACCGAGAACTACTTCGGCGCCCAGTACGATATCCACGGAGGAGCCAGAGACCTGATATTTCCCCATCATGAGGCGGAGATCGCCCAGATGGAGGCGGTCTCAGGCAAAAAGCCTCTGGTTAGGCACTGGATGCACACCGGCTTTCTCAATGTGGGCGGCGAGAAGATGTCCAAGTCCCTGGGAAACTTCACAACCATCCGGGAGATGCTGGGGAAATACGATGCGGATGCCTTCCGGCTCTTCGTTCTCCTGTCGCACTACAGTAGCCCCATCGACTTCTCCCAGGCATCTCTGGAGCAGGCGGAACGCAGCCTGGAAAGGATACGCCAGACCGCCAGGATCATAGAGGAGAAGCTGGATGCCGCTGCCGCAGCAGCAGCCGCAACCCCCGTCACGGATCAGAGTGGCAGTGAGGGTGAGGGCGAAGACATGTATCAGGCCGGGAAATCTTCGCCTGAAGAGGGGAAGCCCGGATTGGAGCCGGACGATAGTCACAGCAGGCACGATTGGCAGGACAGGCGCAACGGAAACCAAGAAAGCGATGCGCATAGCGAAGACTATACAAGAGCAAGTTTTTTAGAGGCTATGGACAACGATTTCAATACACCCTATGCCCTGAAGGCAGTCTTCGATCTGGCGAGAAATGCAAACCGCCGCATCAATGAAAAGACGATTTCCCAGGAGGAATTGCAGGAGATCAAAGAGCAGCTTAAAGAGTATGGGGAGATCCTGGGAATAGGCTTCTACGAAACAGAGAAAAAGGCTGCGCGAAAAGAAGAGAGCTCTGCCCATAAGCTGATCGGCCTGCTCGCCGAGGTGAGGCAGAAGCTGCGCGAGAAGAAGGAATGGCAGCTGGCCGATGAGATCAGAACGAGATTGGGCGAGCTGAACATATCGATAAAGGATTCTTCCGCCGGCGGAAAAAAACAGGGACGGTAAAAGCCTGCGTTCATCTTTTTGAAAGGAAATTGATTAAGAAAGGATGGGAGCCATCAAGCTCGATGGCTCTGCTCAGGGAAGGTCGCTCATTTGCCGCAGCAAGGGGCAGCATTGATGGGACAGGAGCCCTGGCCTGTGCAGCCGTTGCCGCATCCGGACTGGGGGCAATTGGCTGCGCACTGGGATGCACCATCAGTTCCCTGAGCGCATGCACCGGTGCAATTCTTTAGGCACCCTGCCGGTCCGCAGGAATCATTGGCGGGGCAGGTGCATGATCCTGCTTGTCCAAAAGTCAATCCAATTCCTGCAATCAGCAGGACAATTGAGATAATTGCCATCTTCTTCATCTTAGTATCTCCATTTATCTATTGAACCTCTCACGTTCACAAGAGAAGGTCATCTTTATAGCATATGACGATTTGCTTTTCGGCAAGACTCATCTGCTTTGAGGGGGATAATCTAACGGCATTTGAGAAAATATTCATCTAAAATTTAATCAATTGCGAATGATATCCTCATAATACGAATATATCTGGCTCAGGCAGTTGTCTATAACTGGGTTCTGTAGATCTATTTTTCTCGTCATGGGTACGAAAGCTCTTTATAGCTCGACGATTGTCTAATATAAGTAAGTTCACAATTGTGATGAGAAATACAGGGAGCCACCATGAAGACAATAAACCTGCTCGGTGCATTTGCCGTTTTCAGCCTCATCTTCCTGCCTGCCTGCTCGCAGCCGGTCCTGAAGAGCTGCAACTGCACTCCGGATAGATGCCCTGAAATGGCCCCGGACAATTGCTGCGGCCAATCCTCTGGCAATCTTATCTCAATGAGCTGCAACTGTTCCGGTCAGGTTGCCTCCTATTCAGGCGGGGAGTATTGCGATATCTGCTTCTCACAATTCGGCTCGCGACAGTCTGCCATAGGCAGCTCTGCTGGCATAAATGGCAGCAGAAATTCCCATTCTTTGTGCCCGGTTCTCCCCATATCGGGAGAAAATAGCGTCGGGCCGCCGGATTTGGATGTAGTCAAATATCTGCCGCCATCGGCAAGGCAGGTATTTCAGTTGCTCGCCTCTGAGGGGCCTCTGACCCAGAAGGACATTATTAGCCGAACCGATCTTCCTTCCAGAACCGTGAGATATGCCCTGGAAAGGCTGAGAGGAGAAGAGATGCTGAAAGAAAGCTTCTGCTTTCACGATGCACGACAGAGCCTCTACTGCCTTTATGGAATTGATATGAGGTGAGTCTTTTGCCTGATCGCAAAGCTATAAATATCTTCTCAGTTAACAATTGTGATCGGTGAAATGAAGATGAGGGATCGCCTTTGCTGAAGCGGAAATTCATCCGCAAAGCCTGAATGTGGACCGCTTGCCGCCATCGGCCAAGCTGATTATCAAGGTACTCGAATCGGGAAGCTTTCTCACCCAGAAGGAGATCATAAACAAAACCTACCTTCCTTCCAGAACAGTGAGATATGCCCTGACCCGACTGAAAGAAGAGAACCTTCTCGTAAGGAAATTTTGCTTCCCTGATGCCCGCCAGAGCCTTTACGGCCTGAACTCTGCATCCTCGGAGGTGATAACTGCCTAGTCAGGATCAATTTTTTCTTAATTCTGAAAAATATTATAAACCGCAATGGACAATTTTATCAATCATGATTGATGCCCAGTTAATGGTATTAGAAAAATGGAAGATCTAATATGGAACAAATTAAAGTGCAGCTCGCAAAAAAGCAAGCAGATGGATATGTGATCGCTCTGGGGCCGGTAAATCTGGTGGCCGTCGTCACCGATGTTGGAATGGTGGGCTGTGGAGCTTTCGATGTCGCCGCCCTGAACAACTTCGGCTACCCGGCGGCTAGAGTAAGGCCCTCCCAGGGTAGCTCAATCGCCAGCATCGAGGACCTTCTCAAGGGGATCATCAAAGACGCAAATCCGGCGGCTGAGAAGCTGGGATTAAAAATTGGCCAGAGCGGCAGAGAAGCCCTCGACCTGCTGTAGAGGCGTTTTAGAATTATACCGTGATTATTATTTCATTTTCTTTCCGGCTGGCGGCGTCGTCCGCTGCGGCTGCGGTGGCGGCTTCTTTTAAAGCCTGCTCGAATTCATCCCGCTCAGTCAGAGATAGGCGTGCGCTGCCCTCCGGATAGACCAGCTCCAGTTCCTTTCTAACCTCATGAGTGGCAGGCACCCTCAGCAGGCGCAGGCCCTGCAGAGGCGCCTCAAAGAGGACCTTTCCCGGCGTCCTGACCCAGAGAATGACCCTCTGGCTGGTGATATTCCAAACACCCGGAACCCAGCATTTTATAATGCCTTCCTCATCCCGCAGGTATCCGAAGGTCTTGTAGATTATCTGCTCCCCCGGCAGTAGCGGCAGGTGCTTCTGCTGGCTGGTGTAAAGCTCCCGGCTGCTCTTATCCCAGTCTTCCATTATGCCGTACTCCAGCATGGTCTCCATGCCGGCAATCATGGCCCTCAGGGTCACGCCGATGAGAGGAATGCCGGCCACGGAGATGATAAGATCGGCGTTGAGAACCGCCCCTTTGTTGAGCAGCCGGTCCAGGACCTCGACCAGACAGCTTTCCCTCTCCGGATTCATCCTCCCTCCGAATGGCCCGCTCCCGAGAGGCAGACGAAGCTGAATGGAGCCCAGGGGCCGGTGAACCGCACATAAAAGCCCTCTTTACCATTGATCTCATCAAGCATCCCACCCAGCTCTTTTACGGCACTATCCGAGACCCGGCAGCAAAAGGAGGCAACAAGCTTCTTGTCTTTGTATTTTTCCTCAGCCCAGGAGCTTTTTCCGGCTATCTTCAATTCTTCTGCCACAGGCCTGATCACTCCGGAAAAACCTTCTGCCAGCTTTGCAGCCTCTGAGAAAGCCTTGTCCTTCATCTTAAGGTCAAGATTGCGCTTGAGCAGGTATGCCTTTCCTTTCGGCTCCTTTTCTATGCGGCTCTTCAGATCCTGAAGATCCTGATTATGGGCGAGAACCATCTTTTCGAGGCACGCAGGATCGCAATAGATCTGAATGGAATACTCTGCCGTTCCCAGCATGCGCAGCAGCTCTCCGGCAAGAGTTTCGTAATCCCTGGAAAGCCAGCCTTTGACTGCATCATCATCGCCCTTGATGATGATATCAAAGGAAAAGGGAAGCACGGTTCCAAACATCCTGGTGGCCTGATCTATTACGTAGCTATGCTCCAGAACCCAATCCTCAGCCAGCTTTCGGTCTTCCGTCCGGTAAGGCTTTGCTTCGCATGCATGGACAACTGCTGCGATATCTTTAAATTGTACAATATAGACCTCATTCTTCTCTATGCCTATATTTCCCAACCGGACAATGTCATTATGCTCGCCGGTCCTGGCGACCGAGTAAAGGTACCTGGCCTCATTAGCCATTGTCTCAGGACTCCTCTCTCTGGCCCTCTTCTTCCCAGCTTGCTGGGTTCAGGAACTTGTTTATCAGATCCTCCGCAGCCAGATCCAGCTCCCCGCGGACCTGCTCAACGGCACCGTCGATGTGGTTGTCCGATTTGATCTTATCGAGGGCCTCAGTCAATTCGGAGAGCGCCTCGCCCAGCCTCTCTATCTCGCTATCGCTGAGACGGCCGCTCTCCATTCTCCTCAGGGCCTGTCTCTCCAGAAGCTCCTGGATTATCTCCACCAGTGCCACTACCAGCCCCAATAGCCCGTCCTTCAGGTTTCCTTCATCCAGGTTGACCGACATTTTCTGTCCTAATCCAGCCGGAGGTGAAGTATGCCGTTTTTAAAGCTCTTCTCAACGATGGACTTTGCCGGCCTCGGAATTGCTATCTTCTTGCTGAACTGGCCGGCGTTGATCTCCAGAGAATCTCCTACCAGATTCATCGATAGCTCCTCTTCTGAGACTCCGGGCAGCTCAGCGATGATTATTATGCCATCCTTTCCATCCATAACATCCACGATCGGCTCCCGGTGTGGTGCCGCCTCAGGCATCCTGACGCTCTCCGTCTGAGGTGCCGTCCTCCGGGCGGCATGGCCCGCTCTTCCGCCAAGCGGCCTGGTGGAAAAATGGTAGTCGACAACCGGCTTGCTGGACCATCCCACATCGATCCTGTGCTTAATTTCTGCGTCTGTTTCTGCGATCTTCTTCCGGAATTCCGGTGAGGACTCTTCCAGTGACTTGATTATGCCACCCAGGCCGGGGATGAATTGGCTGACCACATTATGCACTATCCCACCCATCTGGATGTCGGCACCAGGCTTAAATGCCCCCTTTTCCAGTTCCTCAATTCTCTTTTCCAGACGCGCGATCTTATCGGCATCCTCTTTGCTCTTGTTTGTGTCCTTTTCTTTTGAGTCATCGACCATGAGTATCACTTCCTCGATCAATCATAATTTCCTAGGCTGGGCCGGATGATGGGCAGAGGCGACTGGCTCGACCAGCCGCAGATAGGGCAGCCTTCCCGGATGAGCTGCTCTTCATCCCTCCTATTGCCGCACTCCGGGCAGCATGCCTTGGGCCTGGCTGCATCCTTCCAGCCAGGTGCCTTCAGATTTGTGCCCGCGGGCATCTCCAGGCCATACTTAGCCGCAGTTTCAAAGGATGCCAGAACGGCTCGAATCTTGATGCCCAAAAGCTCTGTGCCTGCCAGAGATACTGCAATATCTGCATTGATTACCAGCCCCTTGTCAAGGATTCTCTCCACAATATCAGCCAGATTCTGGCTCTTTGTGGGTGCCAGTGAATTCATTTCCGCCTCCTTTCTGCTCCCTCTTAACTCCGGTTGGCCATTTCGCTTCTGATTCGCCTTTTATGAGCCAGTATCTTGGCCCTATGAATGAGCCTTTGTGTGCGCTGTATCATTCTCACGCCTTTCCTTTGAGCATGCCACCTTATTTTTATATTATGATTATTATTCCTAGAATTCTCATACCAGTTTCTTTTTGTCTGCATGAGCGCCGGGCGGACCTCATCCCGTATCCTCCTTCTATGAGCTATCACCTGGGCATGCTGGCGTCTCCTGTTATCCAGAACCTTTTGGCTAAGTGGGGTCATTTTTAATCATCTCCATAATATTATTCTTTTTCATTCTCAAATCCAATCTGCACTCTTCCACGGTAAATTGCTCGAATGAAGCCGGAATACTCCATAGATCCTGAAAAAGGCCGCTGGCACTCATCGTTTTCATCCATCTCCATAAGCATCTGCCAGAACCGTCCTGCATTTCCTGTCGGCTGAGATTTGACGTCTCCCGATTCATCGGCCATATCCTATCCCAGTATATCCACCCTGGAGCCCAGATCCATCTCCAGAACCTTCTGAGCCACATCCAGCTTATGCAGCAGCCTGGTGTTCATCTGTTCGTATTCCTGGCGATCGATCTCTCCAAATTCATAGAGCAGGCGGGTCTCCTTAATCTGGTCTCTGATCTTTTCCGGATTGTAATATCCTTTCAAGGCGTACTTCTGAATCTGCTCTATAGTCCAGATCATATCCAGCCCGGGAACGGAGATTCCAATCGACCGCAGCAAAATATCGTCTATTATGAACATCTATCTGAATCCCCTTCTTTTGCCTCCCAGGATATGAATGTCTACAAAGTTGTAGGCCGGCCAGGGGCCTGAGTATTGCACCTTCATATCAGGATATTTCTCTTTGAGCCTGCCCACCTCTGCGGAAAACCCATCCATTGCAGACTTTTCCACCAGAAAGGTGCTGTTCAATATCAAACGATCCGAAAAAAGCTTCAGCCTTTTGCTGTCTGATGATACCGTCAGGAGGTTCTGCAGAAAATCAGCGCTGCATTCTTCTCTTTGGGTGCTGTCCATTGATTCCTTATCTTTGGGAAGAAATACCTTGATGCCCAGTTCCACCCTGCTGTCGATGATCGGCCTTGCCTTCTGCATTGCCTGATAGCCAGCACTCATGGCGATTTGCAGAAGCTTCTTGCTCTTGAATGCCATGCCGAAGGCCACGGGAATTACGCTGTACTCCTGCATCACCTTTTCGACCACATTCCTGTGGACTTCGACTTCCTCTTCATTGACAGCATAATCCCTGTAGGGCACATCGCTCACAACCGGGCTGAGGTCTCTGTAGTCCATGGTGTAAACTTCACTTGCATCAAAACCAAGGTTCCCGAAGATCTTTTTCTCCGTGATGGGCGAAGGGATGACGCAATAGACGTACCTGCCCAGCAAATCGGGGACATCCTTCTCCGCTTTGTGAATCCTTCTTACCACGGAGCTACACCTCTTCCTCGATCATCTCCATATCCGATCTTCTGCGCAGCATTATCCTCTTATAGCCAAGAAGCTCCCCCTCGAGGTCGAATCTCATCTCGTACCTGCCTATGATATCCTGTGTGTCGGGCACAGATTTCCTTTCCAGAATCTCGATCTCAGCCACCCAGCCTTCAGCATCCCTGTTAAGGCTGATTACGCTTTCGACCTTTTTCCTCAGCATCGTCTCTGCAGCGTGGTTTGCTGACTCTAGAATCTCCTGAATCTTTGGCTTACCGCTCATGTGCTGTCACCTGTGGTGTGTAGATAGAGAACTCTCCGTTGATAGGGATGACTTCTACTCCCTTTCCCTCTAATTCATGAATCCTCTCTTTCAATTTATATTTATCTACATCGTCAGCCAAATGATAGTAGCGAAGAAAAGAGGCAAGCCTGTGTCTTCTTGCTTTTACGGCATCTCTTCCCAGGGCTTCCTCCTCAAAAGTTCCATCCGGTTTGAGGGTAAAATAAAAAGTTGCTCCTATCTGCCTGCCATCCTGCATTCGGGCTTTGATGACCAGGGCATCCGTCTCATTGAATGCAATTCCAGGAGGCTTTTTGCGGAATAGCTGGCTTATTTTGTAGACTCCTGCCTCTTCGACTACCGCGGTTAGTGTTGGCATATTCGATCCCTGGGGCAGACTCAGGCAGCTGAATCTCTGACCAGCCTCTTCTTCTCTTCCATATCCTTTGGCGAGCAGGTCTTGTTGGCTATGACATCGATGCACATCTGCTGAAAATCTATCTTCAGATCTTCTCTGTCGTTGAGAGTCTGCATCCCTTTGGCAATCATGATGCATGCTCTGGTTCCGGGCTTCTGGGAATCGGGAAGCTTTTCTCTGATCGATCTTATCGTCTTCACAATTTTCTCGGCATTTTCCCGGGAGATTCCCGTATGCTCCATTACAATTCGGACCTCAGTGTCATGGCCGTAGTATTCAGCATATATGCCCACCATTCTATCGAGCAGCGCATCCTGCGGCCTGTGAATTCCGGCATACTCAATGGAATTACTGGTGAGAATGGCTCTGAAATCCGGATGAACTTTTATGTACCTTTCCTCGCCGAATTTTGTCGGAAGCTCCAGAATGCCTTCCTCAAAGACCGATAGAAGGACATTATTTGATGCCGGCTTTGTTCTGGAGAATTCATTGTAGATGAGGGTGTATCCGTATTTGCAGGCCAGAGATAAGGGATTGTCAACCCACTCGATCTTCATGGTATCTCTCGTCTTGAAGACATTGTGAACGTAGTTGTCTCTTATGCTCTCGCTCTCCATCTGAGAATATCCGCCGATCAGGTCGGATGTGGTTATGGCTTCATCTCCATTAATCCAGACAACCGGCCGTCCAAGGCTCTTGGCCACATGCACTGCCATGCTGGTCTTGCCGCAGCCAGTTGGGCCGATCAGATGGACTGGATAGCCGGCCTGCAGCCAGAGGGAGAGACGGTTCTCCATCTCCATTACCTCAGGAGTGCTGATGAAATGGTTTGACTCCGGCATGAGGAAAGCTTCTTCTATGGCCTTGTGCCTGGCTTCTTCAGAGATCAATTCGTAGCTGCAATCCATATTAGCCGGGGATTTAATCCTGACTTGAATGCTGGGTTCATTTGATCCAGCATTGGATTTGCGAGACATTTCGACAGCTTTTTTCTCAGAAGCGGTCATATGGACTGCTTCTCCTCTCACCCTCCTGGGATGTGATTCAACATACGGCATCGCTTGGCACCTTCATGGAATTAATGATAATAATAAAAGGTCTACTAAGGGGTTTACCCATAGTAGAAATCACGGACATAGTTCTTTAGATCCTGCTCTTGATACCTGAGGATCTCGTTCTGGAAAGATGCTGCTCTTCCCTGAAGCTCTCTGGCACCGGAATACATCCTGGAGACAGCCTCGCGGTTCTCCTTTATCTGTGAGTTGAGATTGCTCTGGAACTTTGCCAGACCATTCTGCAAATTCCTGCAGCCCTCATCTCTGATGTTCTTTCCGGCTTTCTGAAACTCGCGAGCCATCTTTTCCTGGGAGGAAATTATCTCATGGGCCCCAGAATGCATTCTTGCGACAGCGTCTGAATTTTCCTTGATTTGGGCATCAATAGATCGCTTGAATTGCATCTGAGCCTGATCGAATCTCCTCTGACCGTCCTCGATCATCTTTTGAGCTTCCGAATGCATATTTCTGGACAGTATGTTGCTGGCAGCATGGAACTCTTTCACCGATTTGGTCATGTTTCGGATCCCTTCATCACGTATATCTTTACCAGCCTTCTTGAGATCTGTGGCTTTGTTGTTGATTGCATTTGTTTTTGCCAAGACACCCTTGCTGCCAAAGCCAGCTGTCTTCGCTTGGCTCTTCGATTTTTCGACCATTGGAGTCACTTTAGCAATCACGTCATTCTTTGTTTTCTCGACCACGGACGTCTCTTTAGGACTCATATGTGCAACGGGCTTGGGGCCCTCTTTTTGCTTCTTCATGGCCTCTATGATGAATTCGGCCAATTGGGACTTTGTTCCGCCCAAGCTCTCCAAACCATACTTCAGAGCCAGTTCTTCCAGATCTCGACGAGTGTGCTTGGTTACAAGCTCGTCGAAGGTCTCAATTTTGCCGGTTGCATAATCTTCCATGGCTCTTCCTCCTAAATAGATTAGAAGAAATCAGCACTAAGCAGGAACCCCAGGAGTAGCGCCGATGGCTGCCTGTTCTATCTTGGCCATCTCCTCAGAGTAGTGCAGGAAGGTATCAACGGATGCCACGACTACGCGAGACTCAACAGTCAGAATCTCAATTCCCACCAGGCTGATCCTGGCCCAGACATCGACAACGATTCCTTTGTCGAGAATCCTATCCAGAACCTCGGCAAGACTTGATGCATCAGGGGTAGCGGTTACCATTTTAATTCACTCCTTTCTGTATTTATTCAGTCAATTGCATTTTAGATTCAAGCTGGAACCTTTGGTGCAGCGCCGATGGCAGCCTGCTCGATCTTGGCCATCTCCTCAGAGTAGTGCAGGAAGGTGTCCACAGATGCCACAACTACACGAGCCTCAACGGTCAGAATCTCAATTCCCACCAGGCTGATCCTGGCCCAAACATCCACAACGATTCCCTTGTCGAGAATTCTATCCAGAACCTCGGCAAGACTTGATGCGTCCGGTGTTGCTGTTACCATATTTCTCTACTCCTTTTGAATTATCCTGAGCAATCTCCAGGATTATTATTCAGCGGAAATTATTGCTGCTGCATTTTTATACAAAGAACAGGAGATAGATAGCAGGAGGCTTTCCCTATCCTCGCTCCTGTCCGTTGTGTCTGACACTTTTCCATTGGCTGAGAGCATCTGTACGAATTTCCTCCCAGATACATTCGTACAGTTACATAGAATGTAATGTTTGGCCTAAAATACCCTTTCATCTTCTGAATTTTGTCTCAATTGTTTTTCTATATTTGTTTCAAAAATCGAAAGTTAATAAGCTATAAACTTTAGAAAAAGAAATAGTAAATGTCGGTATCATGGGATCAAACCGATTATAATAGATGTCATGGTTCGGAGGTGAATTATGAAACTACTTATAATTGATGATGCTCCGGAGATGCTTAAGGCATTCAGGGACATACTCGAAGCCTACGGATGCGAGGTATATGTAGCGGAAAATGGTGAAGAGGGCCTGACCAGATATTCAGAGGTTTTGCCAGATGTCGTTTTAATGGATATTTTGATGCCCAAACTTGATGGCATCAGTGCCACGAAGAAGATTCTGGAAATGGATCCATCCGCGAAAATTATTGTAATCTCTGCGGTAGGCAAGAGCGGACTGGATAATGAATGTCTCCTCGCCGGTGCAAAGAAATTTATTATAAAACCGTTTAAGATAAAAGAGCTTATGAGCTCGATCAATTCACTGGTGTCGATAAATGAAAGGGATTGAATCGGTAAGGGGATATCAGGAAGAGATAATTGAGGCGATTCCCAGCACAATCATTGTCGTAAACAGGAGCCTGGAAGTCCTCTACGCGAATAGGAACTATTATGCAAAATCCGTAGCCAAGCGGGAGAGGGATGTCCTGGGAGAGAGGCTATCCCGGGTAATTCCGTCCATGCTCATAGAAAAAACCGGGATCATCGATAAAATCAGAGAAGTCTTTCTGACCGGCGTACCCTTTGATGGCGATCAGATCAGATATCCCGGAGGCATGTTCTACTTCTACAAGATCTATCCTCTCAAGGAGGATGAAGAGTTCATAAGCAAAGTGGTCATCTTCATGGAGAACATCACCGAGCTTACCCGGCTGGAAGAGGAGCTCAGGGAATCCTACGTCAAGCTGGAGAATGCCTTTGCAGAGCTGAAAGAAAATGACGAAATAAAGTCGGAGTTCATATCCACAGCATCTCACGAGCTGAGGACTCCCATAACCGTAATCAATAGCTATGTGGAGATGTTCGAAGGAGGCATGCTCGGCGAGCTTACGGGCATTCAGCGAGAAAAGGTGGCGATAATCAGCTCCCAGATTGAGCATATGATTCGGCTGGTAGAGGATATGCTTGATGTCTCCCGATTGGAATCCAAGGCACTCAAGATAAACAAATATCTTATCCGGGTCGATGACATCGCGAGAAAGGCTCTGGATGATCTCAGCCGTCTGGCCGGACTGAAGGAGCAGTCTGTGTCTCTGACCATAGAAGGGGATCTCCCGGAGGTAAAAGGCGATGACCGGAGAATCAAGCAGGTCTTCAATAACCTTCTCACCAATGCCATCAAGTATACTCCAAAAAAGGGAAAGATCGAAGTAATAATCACCGATGAGCCGGAAGACATCCGCGTATCGATAATAGATAATGGCATTGGAGTTGCCAAAAAAGATCAGCAGAGAATCTTCGAAAAATTCTACACGGGAAGCGGCAGCTCGCTTACCAGAGAATCAGGTCGCATGGGACTGGGCCTGGCCATAGCCAAGGGAATAATTGAGGCCCATGAAGGACGCATCTGGGTGGAAAGCGAGGTCGGCAGAGGAAGCACATTTATTTTCACACTTCCCAAACGGCTATGATCAAGAATCTTCTTGCCAAGCTCAAGATCGCGCATGCAGTTGTGCCCACCACAGAACCTCTCAATAGCCACGTATGTCGCGATCTGACCAAAGGCTCCAGCTACCTGATTAAGGAGCAAAAGGCAGAGGTCGGCTTCGAGCTCTTTGTCTCCCTGGTAAAAGGAAGATGCAATGATTGTGAGTATCTCGATTCCTTCCCCTGCGAGAGCATCGGCTGTGAAAGATGCAAGCTGCCCTGCACCTGCAAAGTCTGCAATCATTCCAGAGCGCAGGGATTATGCTTCACCATGCATTCCCCCCAGGATATCCGCCTGAGGTATGCTCTGCAAACCACTCCGATCTTCTGGATCAGCAACCACGGTCCTCAGAACATCAGCCCGATGAATCTCGAGGTAATTGCAGATATTGTTATCAAGTTTTTAAAGCAGAGTAAAAATCCGGTGATACTTCTTGACGGAATAGAGCATTTGATCTTCGAGAATGGCTCAGCCCCCGTGTTGAGGCTGCTAAGGGATATACAGGAATGGATCATAATAGAAAGAGCCATTCTTATCGTGCCGGTAAATCCAGATGCAGTCAATAAAAAAGAGCTGGCACTGATGGAACGAAATATGAATGATCTAAGTCAAAACACTAATGGCGAATGAAACCTGTTTCGTAAGTTGACGAAAATATTCTTATAGTTAGCGCATCTATCGTAATAGGGAGGGACCACAGGAAGTCATGAAGACCTCTATGCAAAATTTATCGGGACTGTCAGAGTTTCAAGAAGATAATTGCAAAAAATTTATCGATAGAATCATTAAATCCAACCGAGAGGTCTTCATCATGTCATCTCTCGTCGAGAAACAGATGTGTGGTTACGATCTGATTAAGGAGATCTTCTCAAGTTGCGATGTTTTTCTCAGCCAGGGAACAGTTTACCCTGTTTTATATACTCTGGAGAGCGAAGGATTGCTTCACGCCGAGTACAGCAAGGGCGATATGAGGAGCAAGAAGTACAGTCTTACGCCCAAGGGCAGAAAGATCGCAGAAAAAGAGATAGAGGATTTCTCTAAAGCATTGGAGCAGGTATCTGTATTGCTATCGAGATGAGCAAATGCTGAAGAACACAATCATTGGCCTTGACAAGATACTCTTCGATGATATTCCTAAGGGTTCGGTAATCCTCGTGACCGGGGCGGAGGGAACGCTGAAATCAGGCCTGGTATTCAGCATGATGGCCAATTTTCTCTCTGCCAATGATGAGCATGGCCTCTACGTAACTTTGGAACAAAACCTGGAAAGCCATCTCAGAAACATGAAGAGCCTGGGGATCAAAGAGGAGCCCAATTTGCACATATTCGACTACAGGGATATGCGCCAGGAGTGGATGGACAGCGAGCTGGATCTCATCAAGACCACAGGAGAAGTTATCGATTCATTTAAGGAAAAGTACGGCAATCTCACGCTGTTTGCGCTTGACTCTCTAAATGCCCTTTACTCCATCTCCGATCCGGGAGATATGAGGAAAAAGATCTACAATTTTTTCACTCATCTTCGTGATGAAGAGCTGACATCCTTTTTGATAATGGAGTCCGCCCAGTCCAGGATGTCCGGGCAATTCACCCAGCTGCATCAAGTAGAGCACTTCCTGGCAGATGGAACAATTGAGCTCGGTATGATCGAGGGAAAAGGCGGCGTGAAAAGGTATATCCAAATATTAAAGATGAGGGCCACAAAGCACGCAATGGAAAAGCACCAGCTGACCATCGGCGATAACGGGCCGAATATTCTCGGGCCAATCTATTAACAGCCTATGCGGCTCATCTAAGAATATTCTAGCGTTTCTTTTTCTCCTGAGAAGCCAGATGAGAAGCCACATAATGGACCCTGAGCCTGGACTTCTTTAGCTGGAGTTCGGATGCCATCTTTTTGTTGTACCATGCCCGGACAAATAGCGGCTCAATCTCAATGGCCCGATTATAGCAATCTATGGCGTCTTTGTATTTTCCCTGCTTGTAGAGGATATTGCCTTTTGTATTGAATACGTGGGCGTTATCCGAATTGAGTTTGAGGGATCTGTCGCAGCACTGCAAACTCATATCATGCTTATTCTGAAAGTAAAGGATCTCCGCTTTTGCCGACCAGGCTTCCCAGTTCTCCGGATCCTTTTCCAGTTCCCGTTCAACTACCATCAAGGCGCCGTCGACTCCTTCCGAGGACAATAGACGTAATGCTTTTTTGAAGGACTCTTCTCCTCCTTCCCGATCGCAAGACATTGCCATCTAGTAATTGACTCCTTTTCTTTTAGTTGAATCTCCAAAATAAAACTATCTCTGGCTATATTAATAGACGATTGCGTCTCATGTGTTCAAATCAAGACACAAATCGGTAATGATCATCCATAGAAAATATTGAGTGCAGCCATCCCTACTTGAACACCTCTCCTGCTTCTTTGTACCAGAGAAGAAGGTCGAGATGGCCCATGGGTATCTTAGCCTCCCTGGAAAAGGCCGCCATCTTTCCCTCAATATCCAGGTAGATTCTTTTAGTCAGGGATGCAGGAGACTCATTTATCACACCCAGTAGCACCAGATTCTTGAGAATATGCCTGTCCAGTATGGCCAGGTTCTCGCCAATTCCAATGTTCCTCAAGAAATGGCTGGCTTCCTTGTATCCCATGCCTTTGATGTTTGCCACCAGCCATTCCCGGGCCTCAACCGGATCGGCAAATCCCGACAGAGTGGCTCGCAAAGATCTCGTGCCGAACATGTCTCTCGCCAGGCAAATGTACTCACCTTTTCTCTTGTGGAATCTGACGCCACCCAGCTCCTGGGATATCTGCGTCGGCCCTGAGCAGTTCATCATATTCTTCTCGCAGAGTTTTTGCACAGCTCTCCAGCAGGTCTTGGCCTTGGATTGAGGGGTGAGCAGGCAGAAGGCCAGCT
>JGI20214J51650_10000236_pt1 | contig 34954 bp, 31 predicted proteins | sample WetSurMetagenome_FD_51650 | JGI IMG/M metagenome (IMG submission 51650)
AGAACATCCCCGCCACAGCGGGCCTCCGCTCAGCCACCCCGGCCCTCCATCATGTCCTCCATGCCGTACAGACCTGGCGGTCTCTCCATGACGAACGCCGCCGCCTCCAGGGCTCCGAGTACGAACAGGCGCCGTCCGGATGCCCTGTGGCCGAGGAGCATCCTCTCCCCTTCGAGAAGGATGTGGACCTCGTGGTCGCCCGCCACGTCTCCTCCCCTCACGGAGTGGACGCCCACCTCGTCACGCTCGCGAGGGCCCCGCCGTCCGCTTCGCCCCATGACGGGGACCGCCTGACGTCCGGTCCCACCCGACCAGCTCTCGAGGAGCTTCTGGGCGGTTCCGCTGGGACTGTCGACCTTGCCACGATGGTGGACCTCGACGATCTCGAGGTCCGCCCTGTCCCCGAGGAGCCTCGCTGCCTCGAATACCAGCCTCCCGAGCACATGGATCCCGAGGCTCATGTTCGGGGAGTGGAAGACAGGGCGGTCGACCGCCCATGCTGCGAGCAGGGCTCTCTCGGCCGGTCCCAGCCCCGTCGTCCCGCTCACGAGAGCGGCCCCTGATCCCACCAGGAGCGCCCCGAGCGACTCGAATGCCGAAGGCGTCGAGAAATCGAAAACCACCTCGACTGCGGAGGGCAATGTGCCGGCGGGCTCGGCCAGGGATATGTCGTAGCATGCCGTGATGTCGAAGCCTCGCTCGGGGGCTTCCTGCCTGAGAAGCCGGCCCATGCGCCCCTCGGAACCGAAGACGGCCGCCTTCGTCAAGCGATCCCCGCCTGTTCCATCGCGAGCCTCAGGGCTCCCGTCAGATCCTGCCTCATCGGCGTGAGGGGCAGTCGGAGCTCGTTCCTGATGCGGCTCGTAATCGCCAGCGCCTGCTTGACCGGTATGGGGTTGCTCTCGAGGAAAAGGGCGTTCATCAGGGGGAACAGCCTCTCGTGGATGGCCCTGGCCCTGACGAAGTCCCCTTCGAGGGCGAGTCCGGCCATCCTCGCGGTGTCGGCCGGCGCCAGGTTGGACAGCACGGAGACGACCCCCTCTGCGCCCAGGGCCATGGCCGCCAGGGCCAGATGGTCGTCTCCGCTCAGGATCGACATGCCGCAGAGGGATCGGATCGCCGTCACCCGTTCGACGGCTCCGGCGGCATCCTTCACGGCGACGATGCGGGGATGCTCGGCGAGGAGCGCCAGCGTCCCGGGCGTCATGTTGGTGCCTGTCCGGCCCGGGACGTTGTAGACCATCACCGGGCATTCGACGGCGTCGGCCACCGCTCTGTAGTGCTCCACCTGACCCTCTGCCGTGGGCTTGTTGTAGTAGGGTGTTATGACGAGGATGCCGTCCACCCCCAGCGAGGAGGCGGCGCGAGAGAGCTCCACGGTGGCAGCGGTGTCGTTCTTCCCCGTCCCCGCGATCACCGGGACGCGCCCCGCGGCGACGCGCAGCACCGTGCGGACCACCTCCAGATGCTCGTCCCGCCCCAGGGTGGCGGCCTCGCCGGTGCATCCACAGGCGACGAGGCCGTCTATGCCCTCAGCGACCTGCCAGTCGACGAGCCGTTCCAGGGAGGGCAGGTCGAGCCTGCCGTCCGCGAAGGGGGTGACGAGTGCGGTCCAGGCTCCCCGCGGCCGGGAAAGGGTCATTTCTTGGCCGATTCGAAGAACGGCTTCAGGAATTCTATCGGCACCGGGAAGATCGTGGTCGAGTTGTTCTCCACAGCTATCTCCGACAGCGTGTGGAGGTAGCGGAGCTGGAGGGCTATCGGATGCTGAGCAATGATGTCGGCGGCGTCTGCNAGCTTCTGGGAGGCCTGGAACTCGGCCTCGGCGTGGATGATCTTGGCCCTGCGGTCACGCTCGGCCTCGGCCTGGCGGGCCATGACGCGGCGCATCTCCTCGGGCAGGTCGACATGCTTGACTTCGACCATGGTGACCTTGATGCCCCACGGATCGGTGAGCCTGTCGAGTATCTCCTGCAGCTTGGCGTTTATCTGCTCCCTGTTCGAGAGCAGCTCGTCGAGAGAGGTCTCGCCCAGGACGCTCCTGAGGGTGGTCTGCCCGAGCTGGCTGGTCGCGTAGAGGTAGTTCTCGACCTCGATGATGGCCTTCACCGAGTCCATCACCCTGAAGTAGACCACGGCGTTCACCTTCACGGAGACGTTGTCCCTGGTGATGACGTCCTGGGGCGGGACATCCATGGTCACCACGCGGAGGTCGACCCGGCGCATCTGGTCGATGATCGGCCAGATGACGACGAGGCCCGGACCCTTCACGCCGATCACCTTGCCCAGCCTGAACACGACGCCCCTCTGGTACTCGCGGAGGACCCTGAGGGACGTCAGGAGAATGAACGCGAAGATGATGACGAGTATCGTAACGGGGCCCATCATTGACCTCCCTGGTTCCTGTTGTTCTGACTGACGCCGTCGGCCGAGGCGCAGGAATCGTCGCCGACAGGGATCACATCCAGCACGAATTCGCTGAGTCCCCTGATCTTGACGGTCATGCCGTCCTGGAGCCGGGAGCTGCTCCTGCACCACCAGAGCTCGCCCCTGACCTCGACCACCCAGCGGTTGCGGAACCCGGGGCGACGGCTGATGACTCCGGTCAGCCCTATCATGCCCTCGTTCCCCGTCTGCACGGGGAGGTGCTGCGCCTTGAAGCCCAGCCATGCCAGGAACAGGGCGAAGGCTCCGCCGGCGATGCCTGCCGGGAGCCAGAAGCCCTCCGGAAGCGTGTACATGATGATCACATCCTCCAGTCGGATGGTGTCTCCACCCCCTTCAGCTTGAGCTGAAGAGCGGTGGGATTGGAAGACGCCGCGAGGGCGGTCTCCTCTGTGATGCTGCCGTCCGCGAGGAGCCTCAGCAGGGCCATATCGAAGCTCTGCATGCCGTATTGCGGCCCGCTCGTCTCGATCGAGTCCCTTATCATGTAGGTCTTCTGGGGGTCGATGATGCAGGTCTGGATGAGCGCAGTGTGCACCATCACCTCGGCGGCGAGCACAAGCCCGGCGCCGCTCCTGTGAGGCAGCAGCCTCTGGCTGATCACGGCCTTGATCAGTCCCCCGAGCTGCGTGCGAACCTGCTTCTGCTGGTGGGACGGGAACATGTCGATGATCCTGTTGATGGTTTCGGGGGCGTCCGAGGTGTGGAGTGTGCTGAGGACCAGGTGTCCGGTCTCGGCCCCCGTGAGAGCCACGGCCGCGCTCATCGAGTCGCGCATCTCGCCGATCAGGATCACGTCGGGATCCTGCCGGAACACTGCGCGGAGGGCGCTGGCCCAGCTCTCGGTGTCGATGCCGACCTCCCGCTGGCTGATGCTGGAATTGCGGTCGTGGTGGAGGAACTCGATGGGATCCTCGATGCTGACGATGTGGCAGCGGCGGTTCTCGTTGATGTAGTCGATCATGGAGGCGAGCGTCGTGGACTTCCCGCTGCCGGTGGCCCCGGTCACGAGGACGAGGCCCCTCTGCTCCAGGGCGATGCGCTTCACGATCTGGGGCAGGCCGAGGCTGTCGATTTCAGGGATCTCGAATGGGATGCGCCGCATTACGATGGCGGGATTGCCACGGGCGCGGAAGATGTTGACTCTGAACCTGGCCTTGCCGGCCAGGGAATGCGCTATGTCCAACTCCTGGCCTGCGTCGAAGGCGGCCTTCTGGGCGGGGGTCGTGAGCTCCTCGACCAGCTTGCCGACGTGCTCGGCGAGAAGAGGACCCAGACCCTCGGCGGGGATCATGGATCCGGACTGGCGCAGGAGCGGCGGGCTCCCGGCCTTGAAATGGATGTCGCTCACGTCGTCGGCCAGGAGGATCGAAAGGAGCTTGTCCACCCCCCTGACGTCAGACATAGAGCCCCTCCCTGATCGCGTAATCGCACACGGAGCCGGGAGTAAGATAGCGCGCCCCCCTGCCCCGGGCAAACCGTCTCCGCAGCTCGCTCGACGAGATGTCCACCCCCGGGATCTCGAAGACCTCGACCCTGGCGAGCAGTTCCGGATCGACCTCCACGGAGCTCCAGCCGGGCCTGGTGGCGGCGGCGAAAGCGGCTTCGTCGAGGAGCTCCGGGTAGCGCATCCATGTCGTGAGCTCGCAAAGGCTGTCCATGCCCATGAGGAACAGGACGCCGCCGAGCTTCTCCCTGGCTGTTCGGAGGAGCCTCCATGTGTACGACGGCTCGCCGGGGGTCTCCATGTCGCGGACCTCGAACCGGGGATCCGCTTCGACGGCGAGGACGGTCATCGCCATCCTGTGCTCGAACGGGCTCATGCCTCCGTTCTTGTGCGGAGGCACCCGGGCCGGCACGAAGACGACCTTCTCCAGATCGAAGCGGCTCATGGCCTCGTCGGCCAGGATCAGGTGCCCGTAGTGCGGAGGATCGAACGTCCCTCCGAGAAGGCCTGTCATGTGGAGGAGATCTGCTCCAGGAGATCGAGGATCCTCTCGCGGTCCTCGCCGCTCAGATCGTCCTCGTCGAGGGCTCTCTGGAGGTTCGTCCTCGCGGAGTAGGTATTCCCCGTGGCGCTGTAGAGCTCACCCATGGCGTAGAGGATGCGCCCGCGGCATCCGAAGCCGGAGTAGTCCTCCAGAGCCTCCCTGTAGTAGAGGAGCGCGGCGTCGGTAAGACCTCTCCGGGCGTAGAAGCGGCCGATGAACAGGGAGCGCATGGCGAGCTGGGCGTCGCAGCTGTCTGAGAGGGCTGTCACCTGGGACATCAGATCGGAGCCCGGGAAGGACTCCTGGAACTTCGCCAGCTCCTCCCTGGCCGCGAACACCTGCGTCAGGTCCCTGCGGTAGTCTCTCTTCTGCAGCCAGAAGACCCTTGCCAGACCGAACTGGGAGTCGTCGGCGAGGCCGCTTCGCGGGTACTCGGCGAGCACCCGGCGGAAGTTGAACTCGGCTTCGGGCCACAGCCTCTGCTTCGCCTCGGCGACAGCCAGCCTGTAGAGGTAGAGGTCCGTGTCGGTGGCTCCGGGATAATCGAAGAGGATCTCGGTGTAGAGAACCTCTGCGTCGTGCCAGGTACCGGCCTGGAAACACCTGTCGGCCTGCGCTCCAAGCTCTTCGAGCGGGAGCCCGGACCGGATTCCGGCGCTGCCGCAGCCCGCAGCCAGCAACGCGAGGAGAACTGCGATTCGCTTGGTCATGCTGAACGCCGCGCCCTTCATGGCAGTAGGTACATCAGGGAGTCGCGCCTGGCCTCGGCGATCGCCGCCGCCGGGCTCGAGAGGCCGGGAGCCGCAGTGCAGGCCGAACGGTACCAGTCGAGCGCTCCGGCAGGATCGCCGGCGGCTTCCGCCATCCCGCCGAGCTGGACGGCAGCTTCCACGCGATCGCCCGCGAAGTCGGAGGACCAGACTTCGAGCAGCTTCTCCCTGGCCAGCGAGATCCTCCCCTGCTGCAGGTCCTCCCCGGCAAGGGAGAGGAGCAGGCGCATGCGGCGCTCCCGCAGCTCGGGAGCCATGCCGCCCGCCCGGTCGAGCTCGGTCAGCACCTCGAGCTCATCGGATGCCCGGTCGGTGAGAGGGAACAGCCGGGCCTCGGCTCCGAGGACCAGTCCGCGCAGNTCGGTCCTCCTCAGGGGGATCCTGCCCAGCTCCACCAGGAACTCCCCGGCGGCCGCCCGCAACATGCTGTCGCCTTCCCCGGCCAGCGCGACGGAGTCGGGGACAGATGCCACGAGAGCGAGGTGCCCGGAGGCGAACACCCCTCTGAAAAGCCATTCGTCCTCGAAGAGGCCTCCGGCGCCCGAGCATGCCAGGGTGCTCTCGAAAGCCGCGAAGGCCTGGAGCGAATCCCTGTCCCTGGCCATCTCCCAGCCCAGCCGCCTCCATAGCTCCCCAAGCCTCTCGCGGTCGGTGAACGTGGAGTCGGCCTGGAGGATGGAAAGAGCCTCCATGGTCTTCTGTCTGAAGATCCGGCTCCTCTCCGCTCCGCTTGCGAGCAGGGCCGTCTCGGCGTATTCGGCCACCAGCCCGGCGTCGGGGGTGTCGGTGGCTTCCAGGGCCTCCTCGTAGAGGGCCACGGCCTCCGCGAAGTGCCCGGACTGCCTGAGGATGCGGGCCTCCTCCAGGGCCGAGGAGCCATCCGGTCCGCCGCACGCGGTCAGCAGCAGCAGGGCTGCCGCAGGGAGCTTCCTCATTCGGCCCTGCTGGAGTAGAAGAGGTAGATGAGGCTCGCGACCACTCCCGTCACGACGAGGGGCTCGAGTATCCCTCCGCCGGCCTCCTGCGGCTCTCCTCCGGTGAGCCACTCCTGGCCGGAGGATCCCTGCAGCTCTGCGAGATCGGAGGCGGGGATCCGGTCCTGGTCCGATCCGCCGCAGCGCCATGACCTCCGGACCGATGCGGAGCCGTCGAGGAGTTCCGCGGAGATCTCGCACCTGACGGCCCTGTCGATGCGGCTGCCGCCCAGGAACCAGGATCTGCCGGCATCGTCGAGGCTCACGGAGAGCTCCATGACGCGGAGCCTGAGCACGGTTCCGGGATCGCCCTCGGCCGCCCGCTCTCCCAGGACCGGCACGCCGGACTCCACCAGGAGGTTCGTGGCCACCTGCTGGACGAGCCAGTTCCCCTGGAAGTCGCCCGCCAGCTCGAGCCTGGCCGATTGGACGCCCGCATCCGAGAGGGAATCGGTCAGACCGGCAAGAGACTCCATAACAACCTGTTCAGCCATCTCGAGATTCGTGGGATGCCCGGATACACCGGTGAGCGCGATAGTCAGGAGTAACGCCAGCATTTCCTATCCATCCTCTTTCGAGCGGGTTTGGCAAGAAGCATCGGAAGGCCGGGGCGCCCTGTCAATTCCTCGCGGTGCGGGGGTGACCGTCATATCGAGCCCTGTGAACTCGTCCACGCGGCAGGAGTAGACCTTCCCCGGCGTCACCCTCCTGCTGAATGTGCAGCGGCCGTCCACGGCCGGAGCGTCGAATCTCCCATGGCCGGTCCTGGATGTCTCTGCGAGCACCTCCAGGGGTCCCAGGCCCAGCCTCGCGGCCCAGGCAGCCGCCGCGGCATCCCCGATCGAGCCGAGAACGGAGAGTCGATAGGCGGTTACATCCCCGGGAATCCTCGAAGCGGCCCTCGAGTGCTCGAGAGTGCCTTCCTCGTCGTAATACGGAAAGGCCACGAGGCTCCTGAGAGCCCTCGCGCCCGAGAGGAATTCACACAGGTCGTCGAAGTCGGCATCCCCCTCGCCGGGGTACCCCGCGATCACGGTGGCCCTGAGGGCGATGTCGAGGCCTGCCGAGTCCACCAGATCCAGGATCCGCTCGAGTTTCTCCCTGCCGTAGGGCCTCCCCATCCTGCGGAGCAGGTCCCCGCTGGAGTGCTGGACAGGCAGGTCGAGCCAGGGCATGACGTTGTGCCTGCGGGCGAACAGCCCGGGGAGCTCCTCCGGGAAGTGCGCGGGATGGATGTAGTAGAGCCTCCACCAGACGGATTCCCACGTTCCTGCCAGCTCGTCGGCGAGCTGCACGAGACCGGTCCCCCCGTCGCGCCACATCGAGGAATCCTGAGCCACGAGCCCTATCTCCGACGCCCCCGACTCCACCATCTCACCGGCCCGTGCGAGGATCGTCTCCCTCCGCTCGGGGCGGAAAGGTCCCCTGATGGAAGGTATCGTGCAGTAGGCGCAGCGGTTGTCGCATCCGTCAGCGATCCTCAGGTAGCGGAGGATCCGGCCTTCCAGCGGCAGCTGGCCACAGGGCCCGCCTTGGGTGCCGAGGTAGCCTGACAACCTGGAGAACTCTCCCGGCAGGAGGAGGAGGTCGACGGATTCCAGCCCGCCGCTCCCGTCGTCCCGGAACCTTCCGGGAAGGCACCCGGCCAGGACGAGACGCCGCCCGACGCGCCGGTTCCTCCATTCCTCGGCCTGGTAGAACGCCTCTAGGGACTCCTCCACCGCGGGGGCGATGAAGGCACAGGTGTTGAGGAGCAGCAGGTCCGAGGACTCGGGATCGTCGGAGACGGCCCAGCCCGCGCGGGAGAAGATCCCCGCGAACAGCTCCGACTCGACGGAGTTCTTGGGGCACCCGAGCGTCCTTATGCAGGCCGTGGGCAACTTCAGACGTCCCCGGGCCTGACCACGGAAAACCCCTCCGGCACGCTCAGGGCGAACCGGCCCCCGGGGACGGTCCTCCGCGTCGTCGGGGAGCCCAGGACCCAGGTGGTGCGGTTGCCGTTGGAGTCGGTCGTGCAGAGGCTGCGGGGCAGGCTGTCGGAGGAGGTGAACTCCACGGTCATCCCGGTGATGCCATCTCCCAGATCTCCGGCGAGGACCACGGTGACAGTGTCGCCGCTCTCCGACACGGATTCCACCAGCGACGGGTCGGAGTCGAGATCGAGGAAGGCGAGCAGGCTGGAACCCTCCCCGCCCGAGAGCAGGACCTCCCGGGAGGCGGGCTCGACCGTGTACACCGTCTCGCCGTCGCAGCCTACGATGCGGCCCGCCGGGTCTTCATAGTCGAGTCTGAAGAGGTCGGGCGAAGCCAGGCTGATATGCCCGGAGCTGATCTCCTCGTCCCGTGTGAGAGCCCAGTAGTCGGTCTGCACGAAGTCGGCCTCCAGGAAGGCGGAGGCCGACAGCCTGGCCGACAGCGGATCGAGAGGAGAGGCCGTCGCCAGGATCAGGATGGCGATATGCATGTATCGAGCCTTTCCGGATCAGTTCTGACCGGGCATGGGCGCCGAGCTGCCCACCACCGCGTCGCTTCCCACGACGACCACGAGGCCGGAATGGCCAGGCAGGATGGCTGATGTGATCTGCCCGCCGGGCTGGACCGGTATCGTCACGGGCTGCGTGAGCCAGTTCGCCAGTGTGTCGGCGAGGACGAGAGCCTCGTCCCTCAGCCCGTCAGGATAGAGAACCAGCGTCATGTCCGGGGATCCGTCGTCCTCCACCACCGTGGCGTCGTAGCCCGCGGCGGAAAGGGCCGCTGCTATCCGCGTCATGCGGGGGGAGCTGGCCGCCAGCCCCACGACCGCAACCGAGGGCCCGGGCAGCGGAGGCGTGCCCGAGGAATCGGCGGACGGGCCTCCGAGGTCGGAGTCGATCCTCCTTATGGCCAGCCGGGCCTCGCCCACGAGAGGCGAGTCAGGAAACCCGTAGACGACGGAGTTGAATTCCTCGCGTGAACGCGAGAGGCTGCCGCGGAAATAGAGCTGGCTCGCCCTCGCGAATGTGGCCATCTCGTCGCGGCCCTGCACCAGTCCGCCTTCGTCGGTCCCCGGTCCTCCGGAGCCGCAGCTGCACAGCAGCGCTGCAAGAGCGAGGGCCTGCAATCGCGACATCAGCCTTCCTCCGTCCCGCGGGGCGTTTCGTCCCTCTTCCCGTAGACTTCGCGGCGCTTGCCGCCCTGGAAGGGCCCTATCACGCCCTCCTCCTGGAGCAGCTCGATCAGCCTGGCGGCCCTCGGGTAGCCCAGCCCGAGCTTCTTCTGGAGGAAGGTCACCGAGGCCGTCTTCGAGTTGATGACGAGATCCCTCGCCGTGTCGAGCAGCTCATCCGCTTTTACATCGCCGGCCTGCGGAGTGTTCCCCGGATCCCCCTCCCGGATGGAGAACCCGTGCTCCGTCTTCAGCGCCTGATCCTTCCAGAATTCGACGATGCTCCTGGCCTCGGAGGTGGACACGTTGGAGCCGTGGATCCTTATCGGCTCGGATGAAGTGGCCTGGAGGAACAGCATGTCACCTCTCCCGAGCAGCTTCTCCGCTCCGTTGGCATCGAGGATGGTCCTGGAGTCCGTCTTCGACATGACGTTGAAGGCTATCCTGGAAGGGAAGTTGGCCTTTATCACGCCCGTGATGACATCGACGGAGGGCCTCTGGGTGGCGACGACGAGATGGATGCCAACGGCCCTGGCCTTCTGGGCAAGCCTGCAGATCGGCAGCTCCACCTCGTTGCCGGAGGTCTGCATCAGGTCGTACAGCTCGTCGATGAACAGGACGATGTACGGCATGGGAACCGCATCGGGCGGCGGGGCGGTGTTGAACTCGTCGATGGTCCTCGCCCTCGCCTTCTCCAGAGTCCTGTAGCGGTTGTCCATCTCTACGACGAGGGATTCCAGGAGCTGCCTGGCCTTCTTCGGATCGACGATGACGGGGGCCCAGAGGTGGGGCACGTCCTCGTAGATTGCCAGCTCGACCCTCTTCGGATCGACCAGGGCCAGCCTCACCTGCTCGGGCTTCCTCGTCATCAGGAGAGTGCAGATCATGCTGTGGATGCTGACGCTCTTGCCCGAGCCGGTGGCCCCGGCCACGAGCAGGTGCGGAGCCTCGGTGAGGTCGGTCACGAACGGCTCGCCTTCGAGCTTCTTGCCGAGGGCCAGGGGAAGCTTCACGCCCGGTGGCACGGCCTGGAGGATCTCACTGAGGAAGACGGGCTCGGGGTTGGAATTGGGCACCTCCACCCCCACCGCATCCCTGCCCGGGATGGGCGCCAGGATGCGTATCCTCTTGGCCTTGAGCGCAAGGGCGAGGTCGTCCGAGAGGCCGAGGATGCTGTTCACGCGGACGCCCTGGCCCGGCTTCAGCTCGAACCGGGTCAGCACGGGGCCGGCCCTGTGTCCGGTCACCCTGCACGAGACGCCGAAGTCGGCGAGCTTCTTCTCCAGAAGGGCTGCCTTCTCGAGCAGCTCGGACTCGGGCACGCCCCTGGGAGCACCCCTCGAGGGCGCCTCGAGCATGTCGAGCTTCGGCAGGGTCGCCCTGGAGGTGAACGCCTGTACCGCAGGCAGGCCCGCAGACAGAGCGCCCTCCGGGGACCCGGGGGCACGCACAGGCTCCTCTGCGCGCTCCTTCAGGGGCTCCCTCGCCGGCGCCGCCGACCTGGCTGGAAACCTGTCCGCGGAGTCCGCCGGGGGCAGAACAGGAGCGCTCCCCGCAATCTCCGGGAGAAGGTCCCTGTCGCTGTCGGCGAGACCCTGGATGATGATGGGCGGGGTATCCTGGCGCTCAGGCCTGTCCCAGGCATGGCGCTCCATGAAAGGCGGCGGCGCAGGAGGGGCCGGGGTCTCCCCGTCCCTCCCGGGCCTGGCCCTGGGCTTCGGAGCGGCGCTCTTCGCCGCCCTTCCCAGGAGGAGCAGATCATCCGCCAGGTCCCAGCCTGTGAAGATGACGAGCGCCGTTATGAGGCATGCGAGCAGGATGAGATAAGCCACCAGGGATCCGGCGGACTTCTCGAGGAGCTCGACCGTGCTGTGCGCGAGCAGGCCGCCCGGTCTGCCGGCGATGGCGGGGTTGAAGCGGCTGCCGACCATGTCCGTGAGGGCGGCCAGGAAGTAGCCGGTCACGCCTGTCCCGAGGATGGTCGTGAAGCCTCCCCGGAGCGCTGACGCGCTGAGGGTCCTCACGGCGCACATCAGAAGCAGTGCCGGGAGGAGGAAGGACAGGAATCCGGCGCTTCCATAGAGGGCCTGCCTCACCTGGGCCCCCACCCTGCCCCAGGGGGGCACGACGAGGAGGACGAGCAGGGAGATCCCTGTGAAGATGCAGGCGACCACGACTATGCTGCGCAGGCTGCTGCGTCGGCGCCTGGCCCTGGACCTGCTCCGCGCGCGTGCCATCAGACGGTCCTCACGGAATCCCCGCGGCCGTCGGAGGGGGTCCGCGGATCGCAGAGGAGCGCGCCGTCCACCCAGAACCTGTAGGACACTATGGCTCCGGCCGGGAGGGGCACCTCGGCAACCCAGCTGCCGTCCGGGAGTCGCTGCATGGGATTGGCGGAGGAGTCCCAGCCGTTGAAGCTGCCGACGACCGATACTGCCGACGCTCCGGGAGCGCCTGCGTAGACGAACGGCACGCGTGTCATCCGGGACAGGGCCGAGCTCACGGATTCCCTCAGCCTGTCATATGGCCTGAAGGAGGGGCGGACCTTCGGGGGGATCTCGATGATGCCGTCGCCCCTGGGATCGCGGGCCCGCCGGGAGCCCGCAGACCGGGCCTCGAAGCAGCCGAAGCCCCGGAGGTAGACCGATCCTCCCGAGCAGAGGACCTCGGAGATCACCGCGAGGGCGCTCTCCACGACAGCCTGCGCCTCTCTCCTCGTCACTCCGGTCCTGATGGCGACCTCGCGCGCCAGCTCATCCCTGGTCAGGTCGGCACCTCCAGTCTATCTCCCCATGCGAACGGTCATTGACGCTATGCTGCCCGTCTCCGCCTGTCAACTGCCGGCGACAGCCGCGGCTATGATGCCCAGGGCGCTGTCCCCCGGGCTCGATCCGGTCGTGTCCACGCGGCCGGGCAACCCTTCGTAATGTTCGCGCCGCTCCGCCAGAAGATCCAGGAGCGCACGGCGGTCGGAGGCGAGGGGTCTGCCTGCGGAAAGCCTCTCCAGCAGAGTGTCAGTCGATGCGGTGAGGGTCACCACGACAGCCTTCGAGAGCGCCAGCCCGAGGCTGTCCCCGTCCAGGAGGGTGCCGCCGCCCAGCGCCATCACTAGAGGGCCTCCCGCTTCCAGCGCCTCCGTGAGGCACTCCTTCTCCAGGGCTCTGAAGGCCGGCTCGCCCAGCTTCTCGAAGACTGAGGGGATCGGCATCCCCGCGCGCCGCTCGACGGCCTCGTCCAGGTCGACGAAGGGCATCCCGAGTATCCTCGCGGCTTCAGCGCCCGCCGTCGTCTTCCCGCTGAACGGGGGGCCTGCGACGAGAATGGGCTTCGAGGAGGCCCTCTCCGAGAACTCCACGAGGCCTGCCGAGCGGATGACGGATCTGGCGTGCTCGAGGCTGACGAAGAACCTCCTGCTGTACAGCTCGTAGCTCTCGCGGACCGGCGGAGGGGTCATGTTGACCGTGATCACGTTGGCCCCTGCTTCGAAGCAGCCGAGCTGGCCTCCGGGTCTGAGTCTCTCGAATGTGCTCGTGGCCGGGATGAGGGTGTTCCCGAGGAGGAGTCTCATGGCCGCCACGAAGCGGAGTCCGAGGTCCACGCTGCCGGGTGGCAGCGCCTCGAAAGGCGTGCCCCTCGCGGGCAGGAACACCGACACGCTGGTCATCTCCGCCCCCAGCTCCTCGAGGAGGCGCAGGTCCGCGACGAGGGTGGAGGGCGTCTGGCCCGGCAGCCCCAGCAGAGGGCCGGAACCGATCTCGTAGCCGTGCTCCCTCAGAGTCTTCAGCTCGGATATCCTGTCTTCGAGGCTCAGCCCGGGCTTCACCCTCGCGAAGAGCTCCGGATCGGCGCTCTCGTGCTTGAGGATGAATTTCGACGCTCCGGCATCCCTCCAGAGGTCGAGGTCCGAGGGATCGTGCACCCCGACGCAGAGGAGGACGGCCATGTCCATCGAGGAGATCTCCCGCACGAGATCCGCCAGCCACGCCGNCGGGTAGTCCGGCGTCTCCGCCGACTGCAGGAAGAAGGTTCTTATGCCGTTGCCGCGGGCTGTGCGGGCTGCGGCGAGAATCTGCTCCCCCGTGAGCAGGAACCTCTCGACCTGCCGATTGTCCTTCCTCATGCCGCAGTAGTGGCAGTTGCACCGGCAGTTGTTGGAGAACTCGATCACGGCCCTGAGGTAGGCCCTCCGTCCGAACGACCCGGCCCGGACGCGGCGGGCGGCCTCGAAGACGCTCACGGTTTCCTCGTCGCTGCATTCGAGGATCGCGAGCAGGTCCCCGTCCGAGAAACCAGCTCCCAGCCTTTCATCGAGCCACTTCGCGTCTATCATCTCCGCTCCCCTGCGCCGTCCAGCGCTGTGCGAAGGGCAGAATGCGGATCGGGCGGGAAGCCCGTCCAGATCCTGAAGGAGGCGGCTGCCTGGCCGGCCAGCATCAGCTCTCCCGTGTACACTCTGCAGCCGGATCGCCCGATGGCGTTCCTCCAGCTCCAGCCCGGATTGTAGTTGAGGTCCAGGAACGACTCGACGCCGGGCAGCCCGGCGGGGACCGGAAAGACATCGTCATCCGACCAGCCGAGCGTCGTGGCGTTGACCACGAGATCGAGGGAACCGGATTCCAGCCTCTCTCCGAGCGCGGAGAGCGGCGTTTCCCCCGGCGCGGGAGTCCGTGCGAACACCTCGCAGGGAATCCCGGCCTCACAGGCCGCAAGCCTCACCGCCCGCGCCGCTCCGCCGTTGCCGACTATCGCAGCCCCCCGGGGGCGCGGCATCGATGCCAGGGCGAGAGCGGCCCCCTCCACGTCCGTGTTGGAGCCGGCCCATCCCTGACCGGTTCTCGTCAGGGTGTTGACCGCCCCGAGCGCCAGGGACCTGTCGTCGAGCGACTCGCACACAACCGCGGCCCTGCTCTTGAGGGGGGCTGTCACGTTCAGGCCTGCATACCCGTACCTGTGCAGGACCCACAGCGCGAGCACGAGGCTGCCCGGCTCGACTGGCAGGAGCTCGTAGCTCCCGCCGGAGCCCATCTGTTCGAGGAACGCCCTGTGCAGGGCGGGCGAGAGCGAGGAACGCAGGGGCCAGCCGACGAGTCCCAGCTTCCACGGGTCATTCCCCATGGCGCCGGTCCCTCGCGGCCAGGAAGGCCCTGTGCAGCCACCTGGCCGCGCCGCGGGGCTCGAGGAAGACCGGGGCGAGGAAATCGGCTCCCGCGGGAGCGCGGCCGTCGCGCACCATGTCCTCGGCGATTCCGGAATGTGCGTAGACCCTTATCGTGCCTATGCTCACGAATGTGCTCCCCCATCCCAGGAGGAGCCTCGCCCTCAGCATGAACAGGAGCTTGCCGACAAGGGCGGCGAAGCCCTCGCCCGGGTTGCCGCTGAAGAAGTTCACTCCCACGGCCAGCCCCGCCCGCCTCGCGGCGGCCACCGAGGGATAGAGGTCGGAAGGTCTGCCGTTCTTGCCCAGCATCCTCAAACCCCTCGCGGTTATGGCGTCGGGCGACAGGTCCACCTTCACCGCCCCTGCAGCCTTCATCGCCGCCAGGTCGGCAGCCTCCACTCCCGTATCCAGCCAGGCGCCCCACTCCATGTGCGCCTCGAGCCGTGCGACGGCCCTGACCAGGGACCTGAAATAGTCCCTGGGAGCGTCGAAGACCGAGTCCACGAACTGGAACCTTTCTACGCCCAGCCTGGCCAGGTTCTCCACATCCGCCGCGACGGCCTCCACGGGGCGGCAGCGGAATGACCGGCCTCCCAGGAAGGAGTAGGTGCAGTACCGGCAGGAGAACGAGCACCCTCTCCTGCTCTGGACTCCCACGCCGAAGCCCCTCGCATAAGGCGCCAGGTCGAAGAGGGAGTAGGCGGGCGGGCGGATGGCCGTGAGATCCGGTCTCGGCGGAATGGTCAGCCGGGGCGGAGTGGAACCCGATCCCAGCGTCTCCAGGATGAACGGCAGCGCCTCCTCTCCCTCGCCGGCCACGCCGTAGTCTATCCTGGGGAAGGCCTTCATCAGCGTTTCCGGATAGATCGAGAACCCGGGGCCTCCGACGACGACCGCTCCCCTGTAGCCGGAGAGGGCGGAGAGCGCCTCCCCGAAGGGGGCGAGATACGAATGGGTCCTCGGCCACGAACTGTCGTCGATGTTCCTGAGGGAGATCGCGGTGACCTCGGGGGCGAACGATCCGACAGCGTCGGCGAGCTCCCTCCGCGGGTCGTCGCAGATACCCAGGTCGAGCACCCTGATCTCGTGCCCCTGCAGCTGCCCTGCGAGGCAGGCGAGCCCCAGGGGGAAGATGGGTTCCTCCCGCCTCCCGGTGGGTGATTGAACGAGCAGCAGTTTCATCAGGACTCCGCAGTCTTAGCGTTTCTCCGATCATTGACTATAATGATTTCATGCTGTTTCCGCTGATCGTCGCGCTCTGCTCGCTGGCTGCCGGGGGCTGCGGGGGCGGCTCCCGGCTCCTGCCGTGGAGACAGCCATCCCTCGACGGCCTGGCCGCAGGGATATTGTCGGCGCGGACGATCCCCGAGTCGCCAGGGCTCCTCGTGATGGCCGCTTCGTGCGGATGGCCCGGCTCCATCGAGCTCGTCTCNACCGGCTCCCTGGAGGAACTCGAGGCACAGCTCGAAGCCTCTCCCGAGGGAACCTGCTGGGGCTCCTCCGGCGACGACTCCCTGGTCGTCCTGGTCACAGCCCCCTTCCCGGATGTGGTGCCCGAGGGGCTCGACCTGGTGATCCCCCGCCACGGGTCGGCATCCTTCTCCCTCCTCCCTGCCGGTGGCTGCGACAGGGTTCTGGCCTCGTACCCTTCCGGCGAGGTGGTGGAACTCGTCCCGGACTCTGCGGGCGTCCTCCACTTCCAGGCGAGGGAGCAGGGCCTCTCCTGGATCGAGGCGGTCAGAGACGGGCCCGAAGGCCCGGAGGTCGTCCTGCTGCTCCCGGTCTGCGCCGGGATCAGCGCATCCAGGGCTCTGGAGACAGGGCTCGCCCCCGGGATGGACACGCTCGAGGACATCCTCTCGGACATCGGCGAGAGAAGGGGCCGAAGGCATCTGCAGCCTCTCGTGCGCACGGACCCGCTGGACAGTCTGGCCCTTGCAAGGGCCCGTGAGGTGGCCGAGTCCGGAGTGGTCAGCCATGCCGGTCTGCTGAGGCGGGAGGCTCCCGTCGACGGCCTCACGAGGGCGGAGAACATCGCCCGTGGAGGGAGCCTTGCCGAGGCCCACGCGATGATCATGGCAAGCCCCATCCACCTGGCGGCATGCCTCGATCCTGAATACGGACAGGTGGGCATCGGCTCGGCCGTCCAGATAGGGCGTTACGGCTGGCAGATAGTCGTCGTGGAAATCTTCCTGGGAGCGGCGCATGATCGGTGTCCGTAGCGTGGCCCACGCCTCCGCGGCCGCTCTCCTGACGGTGGCGGGCGTCCTGCTGGTGGCTTCCTGCAAGAGCCCGGGCGCCGCCGCCGTCCTCTGCGCGTCGGCGCTGCTGGCCGGGGAGCTCCCCCTCAGGAATGACAGGGCCGTGCGGCTGACCCTCGCACCGGTGCCACTCGCGGCACTCGCCGGCGTCGCAGGGCCCCTGGAGGGCATGGCCGCAGGCATGCTCTTCCTGTCGGCTGGAGTTCTGCTCAGGGGCTTTCCAGGGAACACCGGATCCGGCTCTGCCAGAGCCGTCCTGTCCGTGATCGTGCCCTGCCTCCTCGCGGCTTCCCAGTCGGCGATGCATCTCGGGGCCGGGCCCGGTCTCTCGGCTGCGGTCGCGTTCGTCCTCCTGGTGGCCGGATCTGGGATGCTGGACGCCATCCGGGGCGGGCGCCGCGCATGGGCCGGGTCGCTCCTGTGGATCCCGGCGGGGGTGCTGATGGCTCCTCTGCTCTACCTGACATGGCTGGGCGTCTCGCAGGCCGGCACGACAGGGGCCGCGCTGCTCTCCCTGCCGCTGTTCGCCTTCGCGGGCCTGTCCTCGTGGAGGCGGCGCAGCCTCGACCTCTACGAGAGGAAGACCTCCGAGCTCGCGGCCCAGAACGCTCTCTCGGCAGAGCTCGCCTCCTCGAAATCCACGACCGAGTTCCTGGACACGGCAGGCAGGTACCTCTCGCCCGGCTCCAGATCGTTCGTGGTTCTCCTCACGAGACAGGCGGGGGGCGGGAGCGGCTGGGTGGGCTGGTCCAGTGCGGAGCAGAGGGCCTCGAACGCCTTCCCCGCCCAGGGCGGACCGCCGGGCTGGAACGAGATCAGGACCGGAGTCAGGCTCCAGGGGAGGTCCGGAGCGCTGATCGGACTTTCCCCGTCCAGGGACATGGCCCTGTTCGTGGACGGAGGCGCAGCCACCCGGCTGGAGGCCATGGAGCCCGACATAAGGGGTAACTTCGTCTCGCTCGTGAACCACGCATGGCAGGCGGTGGGACACTCCCTCACCATAGACAGCGCCTTCATCGCGGCCGCGATGATACTCGCCCGGCTGGCCGATTCCAAGGACGACTACACGCATGGCCACTCGATCCGGGTCGCACGCCTCAGCTACATGCTGGGCGCTCGGATAGGCCTGTCCGTCCAGAAGCTCAAGACCCTCCGGGTGGGCGCGCTCCTGCACGACCTCGGGAAGGTCGCGGTCCCGGCGGAGATACTGACCAAGCGCGGCCTTCTGACCAGGGAGGAGAGGACCGTCATCGAACGGCACCCCGTCGAGGGCGCCGAGATACTCGGCTCGCTCAGGGGGTATGACGAGGTGAGGGAGATCGTCGGCAGCCACCACGAGAGGCTCGATGGCAAGGGATATCCGTCGGGGCTCTCCGGAAGGGGCATCCCGTTCCTGGCTCGGGTGGTCGCCGTTGCAGACACCTTCGATGCGATCACCTCCAGCAGGTCCTATCGCGCCGACGCAGACAGGCAGACGGCTCTGGAGGCGATCCGCGCAGGCAGCGGCACTCAGTTCGACTCGCGGGTCGTGGCCGCTCTCGAGAAGATGCTGGAGGACGGCGATGAAACCATCTGAACCCGCCCGCACAGGCCCCGCGGCCTTCCAGCTCCTCGTCTGGATCCTCGCGGCGGTCTCCGTGCCGGACTCCCCGGCCCCCTCCTCCTCCATCGAGTCCCTGACACTGATGATCGCCACCTGGGTCGGCGTCCTGGGGGCCACCGCCTTCAGCTACCTCTCCTCCAGCGGCATCTCTGTGTCCCTCGTCACCTGCTTCCAGTGCCTGCTGGTGATGACGGGCTTCGACAGGGCTTCCGAGGCCGCGTTCCTGATCGCCTGCTTCCTCGGGACGATGTCGTTCTCGGGGAGGATAGGGCTGGGGGCGCGTGACGGCGCCGGCCTCTCCCTGAGAGCGGCGCTCACCCAGTGGGCTGCTCTGAGGATCGCAGGATTCGTCTATGCGGTAACGATTCCGGCAGGCCTCTCCGGCACGCTTCCCGGAGCTGCAGCCTGCTCTGTCTTCGCAATCGTGCTGCTCCAGGCTTCAGCGCTGGTCCTTCGCTCGATCGGAGGGCGCGGGAGGCTGCTGAGGACGGAGTTCAGCTTCGCGAGGCTGATGCACGGAGTCGCTCTGCCGGTCTTCTTCATGCCTTTCCTTCTGCCGGCGGTGACCGGGGCGGTCGGACCGGGCGCGGCGCGCGGAGACGTCTCCCTCCTGCTCCCTGCCGGCGTGGCGTCGATGATCACCGTGCAGGTCGCCATGGCGCTCAGCCTGGAGAGGTCCAAATGGTCTCAGGGCAGGGCGCTCTCGCTGGAGAAGGCCATGGCCGCGCTCTCCCGCAGGCTGGTCTCCTCGAAGAACCCTGCGGCGGCGCTCCAGAGCCTGGCCGTGGAGCTGCAGGAGGCCATCAGGTCGAGGGCCATCAGGGTCACCTGGGGCAACCTCTCGATGGCCCTGCCGTCGGGCTCCCCCCTGCCGCGGGGCAAGCCCCTGCGCCGGACGGGAAGGGCGGGCCTGCAGGCGGAGATATGGGCCGACCCGGCCACAGTGCTCGATCCTGCGCGGCTCGACGCCTTCGTCCTCCAGACGGAGGCCGCCCTTCAGAGCATCGAGCTGGGGAGCAGCATCAGCAGGGAGGCGTGGAACTGCATGGAGGCGATGGTGCAGTCCCTCGACCGCTCCGACCACCGGCTCGCAGGCCACAGCAAGCGCGTGGCCAGGCTGGCGACCGAGCTGGGCCGCCGGCTGAACCTCCAGCCGGGACTGCTGGACAGCCTCCGCATGTCCTCGCTCCTGCACCACGTGGCGCAGTTCGTCCTCACCTCACGCCCCTACGAGGACCTGCCGGATGCGGACAGCTCGCTCTCGCGCTTCGCGCTTCCCGGAGAGGCCATCGAGGGTCTCACGAGGATGAGGGAGAACTTCGACGGTACCGGGCTGCCGGATGGCCTGGCGGGCAACATCATCCCGATTCAGGCCAGGATACTCTCGGTGTCCGACGAGTTCATCACGGGCGTGGAGAGGATGGGCGGGGATGCGGCGATGACCGCCGTCTCGCAGCGTTCGGGCAGCCTGTACGACCCCGCCATAGTCCAGGTCCTCTCCGCCACCCTGGAGGACGGCTTCGAGGCCTGATCCCCTTTCCGCCGCACCCGTCAGCGCAGGCCCAGATTGGGCGGTGAGACGCTCCCCTCCAGGCTGAAGCTGGCTTCTCCGGCCTCCGCCGTGATCGAGTAGCGTATCGTCCGGATCCTGTCCCTCCCGGCCTCGTCCGCCAGCACGACGCCATCCAGCGCGCGGCCGGAATCGTCCAGGTACTCGAAGGAGATCGAAGTCGAGGCAGGCGCCTCGAACAGGACGGTCCCCGCTGCATCCTCCACGGTGATTCCGCCGCCGGGCGGGCTCGAGATCGAGATCCGGTCCTCCGGCCCGGAGTGACCCGGTTCCTCCGTGTCGTCGAGGAAGGAGACCTGCGAGGGGCCCGCGCAGGCGAATGGATGCCTCCCGGCTCCCGGGCGCGACGCGGCGTAGCCGGCGCGGCCCAGGGCTGCGGAGATCCTTTCTGCGGCCAGGCCCGCCTCGGCCGAGGCCCTCCCCGCGTCAGCAGCCCTCCGGGCCGCCTCCCTGCCGTTGAGATAGACGGCATAGAGGGCGCCCAGCAGGACGACGAGGACTGCGATCACCACGACAAGCTCGACGAGTGTGAACCCCNGCCGGCGCGGCNGGATGCNGTCCGGCATGNACCGGGGTGCGCGGGCGCTAGAAGATGTTGTCGTCTATCCTGCCGTCCCCGAAGTCGGGATCGAGCTGCCAGGAGATCATCTTCCAGGCTTCCAGGGTGGGGAATCCGGGAGGGTGGACGGAGGCGTATCCCTCGTCCCAGGCTATGGTCAGCTCGTAGCCGGAGAATCCCGTCTCGAGCGAGCCGAACCTCTCTTCCAGGAGCCCTCCGAGGACATTCAGGGAGAACCTCCCCCCTCCGGCCGAGGGATCTTCGGCCTCGAGGGAGCCGGACGGACAGGCGAGGTAGGCGCCTATCGAGAGGTGCCTGTCGGTCGTGATGTCCCAGGGGCGGGGCCAGTCGGGCGCGCCAGAAGCGTCCGGGTCGGCAGCCACGATGATGTCGCCGAGCGACACCAGCGCGAGCGGCGAGCCGGAGTAGGCGGATTGCGAACTGATGGGCCCCATGACCACCAGGGGGCCGCCGACCACGATGGTCAGGGGTTGATCGACCGCGCCGAGCGACTTCATGTAGACGGGGGCGAACCCGCTCTGGATGTACACGATGCTCCTGCCGCCCAGCCCCAGCGTGTCCACCTGCATCCCGGGACCGGCGGAGTAGAGGAGGCGGCGCCCGTCCAGGAGGACCCTCCTGGCCCCCCGTATCAGCGACCCCTGCCGTGAGGCCTCCGCGGAGAGGGTCTCGAAGCAGGCGGTCAGCCTGGAGAAGCTTACGCTGTCGGCGGCTCCGTCCCAGTACGGCCTCCCCTGGAGCATCTGCGGATAGGGGCGGACCCAGGTTCTGCTGCCGGGGGGGTGGGGCAGGTCGCTCCTCCCGAAGTCATCGAAGAGGAAGCCGCCGCGGGCGGTTGTCGAGACCGATGCCACCCACGGGTCGTCTGCGGAGTCCGGCGACTCGCTGGAGAAGCTGACAGGGCCGTTGGAGTGCACCGGGCCGGCCATGATGCAGCCGTCGTCCAGGAAGCCCGCAGGCACGCCTGCGTCGACCAGCAGCGAGTACCTGGAAGGATAGTCCGGCAACGCCCTCACCGAGACATCCCTCATGAGCCCGTTCGAGAGCCCCCTCGCCCTGATCTCCACCGAGCCGATCCGGCAAGGGAGGTAGTTCTGGTCCGAGGGATCGATCAGGACCCAGACGCTCTCTCCGGACGGGAGGGATATCCACTGGGCGCTGTCTCCCGGGAGGGCGAAGGGCTCCCTGCCCCCCGGGACCGAGTCGGCCAGCGACAATGTGTGGAGGGCGAGGCTCACTCCGGCCTCGGCTGCGAACTGCGCCCTGGTCCTGTCGAGCTTGAATGCGAAGCTGGCCACGTTGCTCTGGAAGATCACGTAGACGGCGCCCGCCAGGATGAAGAGCACGAGCCCGAAGATCGCGGCCAGGGCGAGCACGGCGCCTGTCGCGCCGCGCCGCCCTGCCTCAAGGGGTCTAGAACCAGTGCTCATCCACCGAGTCGAGGTCGAGGTCGGGCTTCTCCGCCCAGTACACCACGTCCCACCGGCCCGTCTGCGGGAAGAACGGCGGGTGCATGGAGAGCAGCCTGGGGTCGTAGTAGATCACGGTGTCGTAACCGGAGCTCGGGGTGGTGGTGTACCCCTCCGTGTTCACGATGTAACCGCCCATGACCATGAAGTCCACGGGGCCGGGCGGGACGTTCCAGTTCTCGGCGTTGAACGCGCCGTTGAGGTCCATCACCACCATGTCGTACTCGATGTCCGCATTCGTGACGATGCGCCAGACCGGGTCGGTCCAGTCGGTTCCCCCCACGCTCTCCGGATCCACCGCGATGGTGAAGTTCCCGTAGACGATGATTATCCCCAGCATGGTGAAGTTGCCGGCGTCCTGCAGGTCGCGGTTCTGGTACTGCAGGGTGCCCGACACGAAGAGGCTCCCGTTGACTCCTATCGTCAGCGGCATGCTGAGTCCGTCCTGGCACCAGGGCGCGGTGCCGGTGACGTACGGCGGCATGCTCTTCAGATAGACCCTCTGGGCGGCGCCGTTGTCGATCCAGACCACGGGATTTACCAGGTCGCCCAGATAGAAGCGCTGGACCGCGGCCGCGTTGCTCTCCTTCACGAGCAGCGTGTCGTTCCTCAGTATCATCCTGGTGCGGTCGTCGAGAGTGCCAGGACCGAAGTAGAGCCCTCCGGAGATGGCCGCGTTGCGGGCATCCCCCCAGTCGACCTCGCCGGGGCCGTATGCGATCGGGTCCACGTTCAGCTCGAAGTAGGGCGCACCCATGGACATCCTCTCCGGGGGCTGGATGGAGAGGTTGCCGTAGACCGGAGAGGTGCGGTACGGGGGAGCGGTGCCTCCGAAGCCGGTGCTGTACCAGTAGCCCGGTGACGCCAGGCTGAAGCGGTAGAACCAGATGTCATTGGTGGTCGAAGCGTCGCTGCTGAAGAGGCAGACTCCTCCGTTCGCGAAGAAGGGTCCGTCGAACCTGTAGCCGTCGCCGTAGTAGCCGTTGGTGGGCGGCACGTTGAGGAAGGTGGCGAACCTGGCGAAGTTCTCGGGGACGACCACCGTCTCCATTCCGTAGTCGAAGGTTCCCTGCTGGGACTCCACCCTTCCGAGGGCCCTCAGGCCGTAGGCGTCNCCCGCCCAGACCTCCGGGTTGTTGTTGCTGGGATCGACCCAGACCGTCACTTCGCCCAGGTCGTCCCCGGGCAGGTCCTCCCACCCTGTCGCGGGAGGCTCGGGCAGGAACTGCACCGGGAGCGTGTCGTAGGGTACCGAGGCGCCGCCCATGATCATGTCCACGGCCAGGTTGGCCCCGGCCTCGGCCGTGTACCTGGCCTGTATCCTGTCACGGTCCCAGGTGTAGCTCTTCATGTTGGCGTCGAACAGGGTGTACACGGCGGCCGCGAGGATGGAGAGGACGAGGGTGGCTATCACCACCATCGCGAGAGCCGCTCCTCTTCTGTCTGGCTTCATCTTCTCCCCCTCCTAGTTGGGCACGGCGAAGAACTGGATGTTGTCGAGGTTCCAGCCGCCGCGCTCCATGAACGGGCCTGAGTACTGCAGGAACCTGATGAAGTAATAGGAGTAGCCTGCTCCCCAGGCCGCCGTGAACTCCGGCGTGAGATCGATCCACTCGTCATCCCAGTCGAGCTGGTTCTCGCCGCTGTACTGCCTCACCAGCTTCCAGGCGCTCGATACGGAATCGGGGGGGGTGGTCGAGTTCGAGAACCCTATCGAGATGTAGGCGTCGTCGGTGGCCGAGAGCCTGACGCAGCGGTAGTACTCCACCGATACACTGTCGTAGAGGCTCTGGCTTGGCATCGTGTAGGCGGGCGAGACCAGCCATGCCCACTGGTTGGAGGGGTAGTACCCATCGACAGTCAGGTCGGTGCCCGCGACCGTCAGGCCGTTCTCGGGAGTGAGAGCCGGATCGACGCTGAGGACCAGAGGCGCCGCTATCTCCCAGTCGTCATCTCTGCCCCCGTGGGTCCACCAGCCGCCGGACCCCGACGTGCCCAGCTCTGAGGCCAGATAGATCACCTCGAAGTCGTTGTAGAGATTGTAGTTGTTGAGAGGCACCGAGTCGTCGGGGGTGGTCCCGCTTATCTCGCCGAGGGCCCCTGTCGTGGACTGCACCCTGATGGCCGGCCTCCTGGCGTGGAGGGCCAGCACGGTCGGATCGGCGGTATCGCTGCCGGCCTGGCGGCACCTGACTGCGGAAGGCGCATCCTCGGTCATCCACGAGGTGTTGGCCGAAGTCCAGCCGGCGTCGTGCTGCTCCACCTTGATGCAGAGGTTCATCCCCGGCGGCAGCAGGAAGGTGTCGTCGAGGTTGAGGGTCTTCCAGCCCGTGGAGTTTACACCCAGGGTGCCCTCGTCCACGACCTGGGTCATCGTCGCCTTGTCGATCTCGCCGGCGCCCGCAAAGGTCGAGTCGGCGATCGCAGCCATGTAGACGTCATAGGTGAAGTTCCAGGGCGAAGGCACCGATGCCGCCTCGAAGTCGAGCGCGCTGATCTCGTAGCCGGTGGCCTGGCCGAACACGCGGAAGTTGTCGATGTGCCAGCCCACGTCCGCGGTGGTGGTGTTCGAGCCGAACACGAAGCGGAACCTGACGGTGTGCCCGGCGTACGAGTCGAGGTTCACGGTGTCCGTCCGCCAGGTCTGCAACCCGCAGAAGATGCGCATGCCCGCTCCGCCCGGGAAGCCNGCGAGGGAGTTGGCGCTGTAGACCAGGCCGGAGGCGTCGGTCAGCGTGACCCAGCCCCCTCCATCCACCGAGAGCTGGACGAATCCGCCGTCGTACTGGTTCTGCGTGTCCACATAGTGCGTGAACTGCATCTTGGGCGAGACCACCCAGGCGGGGATGGAGACGGTCGGCGTGGTCAGATAGCAGTAGGTGTTGTTCGCGTACTGCGTGCCGGAGGCCTGCTGCACCGTCCACGAGTATCCGTAGAGGGCGTCCACCTCCTTGGTGTTCCAGGTGTCGAGGTGCCCGGCGCTCATCGGCCCGTGGGACCAGCCCGAGAGGCCGAGGCCCGGCGTGAGCCTGCTTATCCTGAGGTCGTCCCACTGCATGCCGCCCGATGGGATCGGATTCCCGCCGAACTGGCTCAGGGACACGCGGTAGTTGGAGCCGAACGGGTAGGACGAGGCGAAGGCCGCATCATCGAGGTCGACGAAGACGGTCTCCCATCCGGCCGGGCCTGCGCCGGCGCCTATTCGCGTGTAGGTCGTGTCGGCCGTGACTACGATGTTGTCCAAGGAGATGCCGTCGTTGTTGTCCAGCGAGACGGCGGTGTTGTTGTTGTTCGAGCCGAACAGCACGTAGAGGTTCGCGGGCATGGTGACCGGGGTGAACCGGTAGCTGCGGTTGAACCAGCTGCTGTTGTTGTAGGAGGAAGGCGTGAGGTTCACGGGATCGGTCGGCGCGGCGGCGATGCCCACGCTGCTCCAGCCCACGAAGTCGCCCGTCGCTCCCGTGTTGTCGCCGTCGTTGTGGTCGTGGAACCTGTAGCTGACGGTCAGGGGCGTGTTGTTGGGAAGCCCGCCCGTGCTGAAGTAGACGGCCATCCGGTTGGCGACCCCCGCGCCGTTGGAGACCCTGTCCAGGGTGATGAAATTGCCGTCGCCGAGCCATCCCGCGGGCGAATGCACTCTCCACTGGCCGTTGACAGGGATCTGCGTGGTGATGCCCGGAGGCAGGACCCCGGCCGTGGGGAACCCGGTGTGGAACAGAGTGTCGATGTCGGTGAAGAAAACGCCGTCCATCGCGTCCGGGGCTCCCTCGTAGCTGCGGCACTTCACGGAGAGGAGCAGCTCGTCGGTCATGTAGCTGAAGGGGCTCAGGTCGACCGTGACGGTGGCGATGTTCCTCGTGCCCGTCCCCGCCGTCGGGCGGTGCATCTGCAGGACGTCATCGGTCGTGTTGATGCCGCAGGACCCCATACCCAGGGCCGCGAAGGACCAGCTCAGGAGCGGGGCGTCGGTGAACGGCTCCCAGAACAGCACGGTGGTGTCAGTCACCGCCGTCGGGTTCACGTTCTCCTCCCACAGGTTGATCTCCTGCGAGCTGACCCCGGGGCCCTCGAAGTCCTCGAGCGTAGTCAGCTCGTCCCCGTGGTCGCCGGCCGTGGTGCCGCAGCTCCAGGCGATCGCATTGTAGAACAGGGGCCAGCCGCCCGACTCCGTGTACTCGCTTGCGTCGTAGGGGCTGAAGTGGATCCTGCGGAGCGCCTCGTCGTCCTCGTCGCGCACGATGATGGCGCAGTTGGCCACCGCCGTGCCTCCGATGCCGAGGTACTCGGGGTTGGAGAGGGCGGGATCGGTGCCAAGGAGCATCGACTGCCTGCCGCTGGAGATCGGCGAATATGCGTAGATGGTGTCCGGCGTGATGTTCTTGAAGACGGGGTGGTCTATCGCATAGGCAGTCACGACAGGCTCCTGCGAGTCGTGCTCGCCGGTGCCCATCCCGAAGCACTCGTATGCGTCCTGCGCATCCAGCGTGACGATCGGGACTCCGGCGCCCTCCAGGAACGAGGCCATGCCGGAGTGGGAGCCGCTGTCCATGTGCCTGAGGACGATCACCATCACGTCGGTGTAGTCGTACGTGATCAGCTGGTCGTCGGTGAGCACGGTCACGGTGTAGCCCCAGAGCTGGAGCCTGTTGATCATCAGCTGCTGGTCTTCCGTGGGCTCGGGGATCGCGCCGATGCCATCGACGTTGAAGACGATGATCCCGTCGAGGGGCGCGGGCGGGAAGAAGGCGGGATTGATGTTGTGGTTCACGCCCAGGTTCCGGGGCGAGACCGTGGTGTGGAGCACTGTCTGGTAGACGTCGCCCGCATAGGTGGCCGTGAGCTCGATGGTGATCTGGACGTGCCTGATGAGGTCGCGCCCGGCTTCGTCCAGCGGCATCACGAGCTCGTCGCCGTCCTCGTCGAAATAGAGGAAGCTCAGGTCGGTGACGTTCTCGCCGAACTGCTGAGTCTTCCCGGCGTTGTCCGTCACCGTTATCCGGTTGTTGAGCAGCATCACGTGGCGGTAGTCGGCATCGTCCAGAGTCCGGAAGGGCCGGAAGTCGGCGTAGAAGCCCAGGGAGTCGTTGTCGGCCTGCGTGACAGGGTGCCAGTCGTCGTTGTCCCAGCCGCCGTATGGCATGTAGCCGACCCAGATCACCTCGTTCGTGAGCCTGTCCAGGGCGAGCCTCCCCGCCACGTCCAGCTCGTTCTGGCGGCGGGCGAAGTTGAAGTGCTCGGTCCCCGACACGAACATCATGAACACCGCGGCCATGATCACGCCGAGAATGACGACGACGATCGTCACCTCGACGAGGCTCATGCCGCGCCTGCCCGAATCGCTGCTTCGCATGTCCACCACCCGCCTAGAGAATCGTGCTGAGCGTCAGGGTGTCCGGACCCTGGGCGCCATCCCAGACAACCATGCTCTGCACGAGCCGGGCCTCGGACAGAGTCGAATACGGAGTGCTGATAAGCATGTACCTGGAGAACTTCTCGAATGTGACCGGGCCCGTGGTGCCGTCGGGCATGGTGGAGATGTCGAGGGTCCTGATCTCCTCGAGGCCCTGCCGGCTCAGCTCGAGCGCCCTGGTGCGATCGTCCATCACATCGGACTGCTTGATGATGTACCCGAAGAAGAAGCCTATCCCGATGATCAGGATCGCCAGCAGCACGCTTGCCAGAAGGACCTCCACGAGGGTGAACCCGCCGTTCCTGGTGCGCCTTCCCCCCACTGCGATCACATCCCTTCTCCTATTGGTAGAACTTGCGCTCGAGATCCACGAGTCCCCCCGGGGGAGACGATACCGACACTTCGAGAACGATCACCCCGCCGGGCTCCTCGCGCGCCTCGGTGCGCACGGAGTAGCTTCCTCCCGCCGCGCGGACCACGGTGTTCCTGGCGCCGAAGGGCCGGGGAGGCGGGCCTGCACCCCAGGAGGCCATCTCGTCGGAAGCCAGCGCGAGCGCTGTGCGCCGCGAGGCAACGAGCCTCTGGCCTCTCAGGAACGTGCCCGTCGCCAGGCACAGGGCCGCAAGGACGACGAGGGTGATGCCCGAGGCCATGAAGGTCTCCGCGAGCGAATAGCCGCGCCTGGGAATCATCCCTCGATCCACTCCATCTCCTCGGGTCTCAGGGCTCCGTCGGCTCCCCGGCGCATGGCGACCTCCAGGCGGCGTGAGAGAACGACGCGCCCGTCTCTGGTGCTGACCGCGCTCCAGACCTGTGTCAGGTCCGGGCCGGCGGCGGGATTCAGCGAGAGGGAGAGGCCTTCCTCCTCTGCGACGAGGGCGTCATCGCCCCCTCCGTCGATGTCGGTCCAGGAGATCACCTGTCCGCCGATGTCCGTGACCGAGCCTGTAAGGGGATCGAGCAGGGCCAGGCTTCCGCCGAGCATCCCGGCCAGGCCGCCTGCGCCGGAGACGATCCTGCCGCTCCAGTTCCGCAGGAGGGGGCCGAACGACAGACAATCCTGGAACCCGCCCCATGCGAGCCGCCTCCATGCGGAGGAGCCATCCGGGGCATCCCACCTCACGCCGAGGCCGCCGGTCTGCGGCAGCACTCCCCAGGCGCCCGGGGAGCGCCCGGGCAGCCTGTCGGAGAACAGGATCCCGGTGGAGGAAAAGAGTGCGGCGGCCGAGGAGTCCGATATCCAGACCATGTCCTCCCGGCCGTCGGAATCGATATCGACCCTCAGGACGTCGACGATCTCGCCATGGCGCAGCGCCGGGTCCTCCACGAAGTCGCCGCCGGGCCATACCCCCCCTGCGAGCACCGCCGGGCAGGACCCAGGAGGCGAGGGCACGAGCGTCACCGATCCCTCCTCGAGGTCGACCAGCGCCCCGCGGCCTTCCGAGGCGAGAAGGACGCATGCATGTCCGCCGACACTGTCGAGGGAGGCCAGCGTGCCCGGGACCAGAGGGAACGGAACCCCTCCGACGGAGATCGCTCGATCGGGCGGCTCCATGCCATAGACGCTGCAGCCGAGCCTGTCGCCCACGGCAACGGCGAAGAGCGGGCCACCTTCGGCCGGCTGCCCCCGCCATCCCGCGAGGAGGAAAGTCCCCTGACCGCAGGGTATGCGGAATGACCCGGTCGAAGGCGGGGAAGGCATTCCGGCGAGCGGAAGGACTCTCACGAAGAGCGTGTCCGAGGATCTCTCCGCGACCGAGACACCCGGGAACGCCGGAGCTGCGGCCCCGTCGGCTGCAATGCCGAGCCTCACGAGCCCGGGAGGCGACTGGACCTCCGACAGCTGCTCGAGCGAGGTCACCACCCCTCCGACCTCCACCTCGACGGGCCCTTCCGAGACGCCNGTGCCGGCCAGGAGGCGCTCCAGCCTGTCAGCCGCGCTCTCCTGCGAGAGACGCGCCTGCGCCAGGAGCTCCAGTTCCTGCTGATCGTCCAGCATGGAGCGGAGATATCCGAAGAGAAGGGCGGCGGAAAGCAGGACCACCGAGGAGGCCGTCAGCGCGATCACCAGGGCGGCGCCCCTCTGTCTTCCTGTGAGCAACCTGGAATTCATGGTCATGCAGAAACAGAAAGCAAGAAACTTGCCGCAATATTAGACCATACTATCACGCAAATTAGATGTTAAATTATTCTAATTGTGCATGTCCCTGCACAGAGCATGAACGGCCGCTGCATACAGGGGAGATTCCGGGGCATCCCTAGGGATCGGATGACGCACCTTAGGCGCCCGGCTTCAGCCTGAACATCCTCCCGGGGAGCTGCTCGACCACTCCCGCCATCTCGAGCTCGAGGAGCCGCGCGAGCAGCTCGGGGGCAGGGCGCGACAGCCCCCTCACGAGCTCGTCGAGATGGACTGGGCCTTCGCAGAGGGAGGTGGCGATCTCCTTCAGGATGCCCTCCAGCCGGGCGGCGGGCGCCTCCCGGGACGAACTCCTCCTCTGCAGTCCGATCGCGTCGAGCACGTCCGAGGCCGATGTGACGACGCCCGCACCCTCCTTCAGGAGGCGGTTCGTGCCCCGCGAGCCCCCTCTCAGTATCTCGCCCGGCACCGCGAGGACGTCCCTGCCCTGCGCAAGGGCTGCGTCGACCGTGATCATCGTCCCGCTCCTGTCGCCGGCCTCGACCACGACCACCGCGCTGGAGAAGCCGCTGATGAGCCTGTTCCTCCTGGGGAAGTTCCAGGCGTCGGGCTCCGTGCCCGGGGGGAACTCGCTGACGAGGCAGCCGCGAGCCTGGATTTCCGCGGCCAGCCGCACATGCTCCCGGGGGTAGATGATGTCTATGCCAGAGCCCAGCACCGCGAGAGTGGATCCCCCCGCCTCGAGGCAGCCTCTGTGGGCTTCTGCATCGATGCCCCTCGCGAGTCCGCTCACGACGCCCACCCCTTCGGCGGCGAGCTCCCTCGACAGCATCCGGGCCACTCCGAGCCCGTAGGGGGATGCCCTGCGGCTTCCGATGACCGCCACGGCCGGCCGCTCGAGGAAGCCGGTCATGTCTCCCAGCCAGAACAGGGCTGCGGGCGGATCGGGGATGTCGCGGAGGACCGCCGGGTAGCCCGGCGAGGACAACCAGGTGCCGCCAGCTCCGGATGACTGCAGGTAATCGATCGCATATCCGAGTTTTTCGGGATCGGGCGCTCCCGATGGATGCGAGACCCTGAGCCTCTCCACCGCTTCAGNGGGATCGCAGGCCAGCAGGAGGGATCTCAGGAAGGCGGCGCCGGCTCCGCTCCAGCTGCAGGCTTCGACGAGGCTTCCGAGGCCGCCGTGCGCGCCTGCTTCACTCTTTCCCACAGAACGGACAGTAATCGATCCACCCCCTCGCCGGTTGCCGCGCTCAGCGAGACCGCGCCTCCGGGGAGGGACGACAGCATGCCGTCCACCTCGCCGGGCGGGATCGTGTCGGACTTCGACAGTACGATCATCCCCTCGGCCTCCGCCAGGGTCGGCGAGTACTTCGCGAGCTCCATCCTGAGTGTGACGAGCTGCTCGGACGGGGAGGCTTCGAGGTCCGGAGCCAGGAGGAATACGAGCAGAGAGGTCCGCTCCACATGGCGGAGGAACCTCAGGCCGAGGCCCGCTCCCTCTGATGCCCCCTCGATGAGACCTGGCAGATCGGCGACCACGAAGCTGCTGCCCAGTCCCATGCGCACGACGCCCAGGCAGGGGTGCAGGGTGGTGAACGGGAAGTTGCCGATCTTGGGGCGCGCGGCGCTGATCACCGAGAGGAGGGTGGACTTGCCCGCGTTGGGGAATCCCACGAGGCCTATATCAGCCATAATCTTGAGGTCCATGGCGATACGTCGCTGTTCACCCGGCCTGCCCGGTGTGGAGAACCTGGGGGCCTGTCTGCGCGAGGTCGCGAACCTGGCATTCCCGTGGCCGGCGGATCCTCCTCTTGCGACGATCATCGTCTGACCTTCGTCCGTCATGTCCGCCAGCACCTCGCCCGTCCCGAGGTCGGAGATGATCGTGCCGGGCGGGATCGAGAGCACGAGGTCCCTTCCGCTCCGACCGGTCTTCTTCGAGCCCGAGCCCGGCTTTCCGTTCTCGGCCCTGAACGAGGTTCCGGAGATGAAATCGGTAAGAGTGACGAGCTTCACGTCGACCAGGAGGATCACGTCCCCCCCGCGGCCTCCGTCTCCACCGCTCGGTCCGCCACGGGGGACGAAGGCCTCCCTGCGGAAGGCCACGGCCCCGTCTCCGCCGCGCCCTCCGGCAACGTCCACGACAACCCTGTCAACGAATCTCGATTCCGTCGCACACCCCCGGGGAAAACGGGCCCGCCTCAGACTTGCTGGGGCGGGCCCTGGGCAATCCTGTCCGGACCTCTATTCGCTGTAGCGGCGTACTCTGTCGATCTTCTCCTCGCAGAGCGCGATGGCGTTGGTGGCGGCGGTCACCATCTCCTGGGCCTGGCCCGAGCGGTAGCCCGAGACCTGGCTCAGGTAGCTGACGGCGGACTGGAGGTTCTGGATGGCTTCCTCCCAGATGGGGATGTTGGCCACGACCAGCTCTGAAACCTGCGCCCCCCTGGAACCCGCCTGGTAGTAGAAGGCGCCGACCATGTAGTTGGCAACCGGATCGTTGGGATAGGCGCTTCGGAGCCTGGAGAAGACCTGCTGCATCGTCCCGTACTGCCCGCTGTCGCGGTAGACGGTTGCGAGAAGCATGTAGGCCTGCCTGTCCCCCGTGGAGGAGATGACGGACTCGAGACGGTTCACGGCGTCCGTGGTGCGACCGGCACGGGCCTCGAGCTGGGCCGTGTAGATGGCCAGCTGAGTGTTGTCCGGCTGCTCGGCCAGGACGATTATCGCGTTGTCGGCGGCATCGGCATGGCGGCCCACCTCGGAATATGCGGACACCAGCTTGAGCCTCAGATTGGTGAACGACGGGTTGCTCGCGAGGACGGATTCGATGTTCGGGATCGCCGCCTCGTTGTCGCCGAGCTGCATGTAGAGAAGCCCCAGGGCATACCTCGCCTGGAGGTTCTGGGGGTTCTGGGCGACTGCGCTCTCGAAGCTGGCGACGGCCTCGTCGACCATGCCCATCGAGGTGTATGCGGTCGCCAGTCCGACATATGCCGATGCGTTGTCGGGATTCGCGGCGATGGCCCTGTCGAAGTAGTCCTTGGCCTCGGGGGCGTTGTCCCGGGCCAGAAGAACCTGGCCTATGCCGGCGAGAGCATCGGAATTGTTTGCATCGGAGGCGAGGATCTCCTCGTATATGACTTGCGCCCTGTCCAGGGAGTCGATGTCGGAGCGCATGTAGATACCCGCCAGATCGAGCCTGGCCTGGACGAGGCCGGGGTCGACCTGGAGCGCCTGCTTCAGTGAGGCGATGGCCATGGGCCAGTTCTCGACGCTCATGTGGTACTCGGCCATGCTGAGCGCGTTCTGAGCCCTCTGGCCCACCTGCTCCTGGATCGACCGGACCATCGCATCGGCGAGGGCCGAGACCTGGGCGTTGTCCCTGATCACGGTGGAGGGTTGGGGCGTGACCGTGCTGCCCGAGGCCACGACGCCGATGTTCCAGCTGACCTGATAGGGACCCTCGCCCGATGGCGAGACGAAACCGTACACGACAAGGTCGGCCTGGACCGCTCCGGCCGCGGAGCACGCTATGTCCGGCGGCACTCCGTACTGGAAGTCGGACGGGTTGAATCCGAGATCGGAGAAGGCGTCCTCGAGGTCCCCACGGTCGACGAAGGCGTAGTCGGCCGATTCGTTGAGTTCTGATTCGATTGCGTCATAAAGCTTTCCGCTGATCCATCTCGAATCGGAATCGCCGTATCCGAAAGGCACGACGGCCACGTTGACCGGGCCATCCGTGCCGCCGGGAGAAGCGACCGCCTGGCCGCAGGCCAGGGCCGACAGACAGAAGCCGAACAGGCCCAACCTGGTCAAGATATCCTCCTTGATGAACCGGTAAACTTCATTCATTGGTCTTCAAGTCCCTTGAATATGCCCTTGCAGGCCCGGCCGAACAACCGGTCCTCCCTGTTCTACCCCTGTATCCATACAAGGTTGCGCCCTGCCGATCCGGTTCGCCTCCATGAGTGCAGCCCTCCCGAGCAGCAGGTGCACTCCGGCGAGACCAGCACAGGGCAGCCCAGGCCACGGGCGGCTGCCTGGGCGATCGCGGCCGACCTGAGGTCGAGCCGTCCCGATCCGGATGCCGCTCCGGGGCAGGCGGAGAGGACCGCCTCCCTGACAGCCTCCCCCACGGAGTAGCAGAGGCCGCATATGCAGGGTCCGATGACGGCTGCGAACGGCTCCCCGGGGAAATCCTCCACGAGCTTGCCGATCACTCCGGCCGCCAGGCCCCTCCAGCCGGCATGAGCAGCTCCGAGCCACTCCGCCCCGAGCAGGAAGAAGGGCACGCAGTCGGCAGCCTTGAGGCCGGGGTGCCGCGGGCCGCGCCTGACGATCATGCCGTCGGCCTCCTCGCCTCCGCGAGGCTCGCGGAGGATCGTGGAGCCGTGCACCTGGTGGAGGAAGACGACGTTGTCGTTCTCCCCCGGCTCCTGACCCCCGAGGCCGCGGATCCTGAGCGAGCATCCCCCCGGTAGCGCCGCTCCGTCACCGGGGCGGAGATCCGACAGCTCCATCTTCATACTTCTCTCCTGCAACCGCATGCAAAGGCCAGCGCGTCCTCCTCGCAGACCTGCCGGAAGGCCGGGAGGGAACCCAGGATCAGGCGTCCGTAGGCGGCGGTTCGCGCCCTGCGGTCGAGGATGGCGACCACACCCCTGTCCGTCTCGGATCTCAGGAGTCTCCCCACGCCCTGTCTGAGCCTGATGACTGCGCTCGGGAGTGTCAGCTCCATGAACGGGTTGCCTCCCACCCCTTCTATCCGCTCGAGGCGGGCCGCAGTGAGCGGATGCCCGGGGGAGGGAAACGGGAGCCTGTCGATTATCACCGCCTGGAGAAGCTGGCCGGGCAGGTCGACACCCTCCCAGAACGTCGCGGTGCCGAGGATGATCCCCCCGGGATCGGCTCTGAACCTCTCCAGGATCGCGCTCTTGGACTGCATCCCCTGGACGTGCAGCCCGAGGCCGGGGATCGGCCGGCGGAGAGCCTCCGCAGCGGTGAGGTTGAGGTTGCGCAGGCTGGTGAAGAGGACCATGGTCCTGCCGCCGAGAATGCCGGCGAACCTTCCAGCCCAGTCCCAGGCGCATCTCGCGAGAGCTTCGTGCTCGTCGGGCCCGGGGAGGTCCCCGGGAACCAGGAGGACTGCCTGGTTGCCGAAGTCGAAGGGGCTCCCGAAATCCTCCGCAGCTGATGCGTCGGGAGCTCCGAGCCTCTTTGCCGAGTAGGAAAAGCTCCCGGCGACCGTGAGAGTCGCCGAGGTGAGCACGACCGAATCGAAGTGCGAGTAGACCTGCGCGGCCAGCTCCCTGCCCGGCTCGAGCGGCGCCGCTCTGAGCCTGCAGCTCCTGCCGGGACCCTCCAGGAACAGGCAGTTCTCCTCCCTGTCGGCCCCCAGGATCCCCTCCGCGCTCGAAGCGATGGCCTCG